>Ga0307986_10000679_pt1 | contig 24767 bp, 23 predicted proteins | sample EllFjometageno82_FD_203170 | JGI IMG/M metagenome (GOLD analysis project Ga0307986, IMG submission 203170) | Marine microbial communities from Ellis Fjord, Antarctic Ocean - #82 | ecosystem: Environmental > Aquatic > Marine > Unclassified | place: Southern Ocean | collected 2014-10-09 | reverse complement strand
CACTAGCTTCATATATAAATTGTAAGAATACAATCCATACGATTTTGAAGTGTGTACGACAAATTTTGGTAACCTTAACCGTCCACACTTCTCTTCTTAAATTTTTACTTTTTAAATAGCTAATTGAGTCTAAAAAGCTCAATAATCCTCACTAATCTATTGAGTAAACAATAATTTTAACGAGAAAGTACGCAGCTTATAAGCTAAAATAAAAGTAAATCAAGTCTTTAGCATTTAAATAAATGCCTAAATATAACAGTAAATACAGGGTTTATTTGATTTTTACTAATTACTAAATTAATAATTAAAAATTCAATATGATATTAAATTTAAAGAAGGTACCTAAATTATTCAAAAAAAATATAGAAATTTTATTTCTTTTTCTGTTAATGATTATCACAATTTTAATCACTACAATTTACAACGAAAACAAGAGACAGATTAATAAAAATTATAAAGACACAATTAGTCATTTTTATTTTCAAAAAACTATTGATCATATTTTTAATAACTTAACCCCAAGATACAAAAACATAAACCATAAAATTTCTCCTGGAGAAACATTTGATAAAATATTAAGTAGTTATTCAATTATAGATGATGAAATTGCAAAGATTAAAAAAGAATTAAATTTAGATTATAATTTAAATAGTCTTAAAACTAACCTTGATATAAAAATTACTGTAGATGAATCAAATAATGGAAAAATTACCTCTTTCATGTTTCCAGTTTCTAGAACTGAAAAAATTCAATTAACTAGAAACTTAGAAACTAATTTATTTGCAAAAAAAATAATTATAACAAACTTAAACAAAAGAATTATTTTTAGAGAAGGAAAGATTTTACAAAGTTTATATAAAACTGCTATTGATTTAAAAGTTCAACCAAACATAATTGTTGAATTTGCTAGAATTTATGGTTTTCAAGTAGATTTTCAAAGAGACATTAGAAAAAATGATAATTTTCAAATTATGTATGAGGTTTTTGAAAATGATAATGGAAAAATATTTGAAACAGGAAATATAATCTTTGCAGATCTAAAATTAAGTGGTGTAAGTAATTCATTATATTATTTTGACAAAAAAGGAAATGAAGGACACTACGATAAAAATGGAAAGAGTGTTAAAAAGGCTTTAATGAAAACACCTATTAATGGTGCGAGACTTTCTTCTTCATTTGGAATGAGAAAACATCCAATAGATGGATATAATAAAATGCACAGAGGAACAGATTTTGCTGCACCAATGGGTACACCTATTATGGCGTCAGGGAATGGGATTATAACAAGAGCTAGGTGGTGTGGTGGTGGTGGTAACTGTGTTAAGATAAAACATAATTCTACCTATCAAACAGTTTATGCTCACATGAAAAGTTTTGGTAGAGGTATAAAAGAAGGATTGAGAGTTAAGCAAGGTCGAATTATTGGTTATGTAGGCTCTACTGGAAAATCAACAGGTCCACATTTGCATTATGAAGTGATTGAAAATAACAAAAAAATTAATTCTCAAAAATTAAGGCTTCCTTCTGGCAAAATGTTAAAAGGTCAAGACAGAAAAATATTTGAAGTTAAAAAAATTAAGCTAGATGTTTTGAAATCAGAGTTAATTATTGGTTTAAATTAAATAGCAACTGATTTTTTTTCTGCTGGTTTCTTTTCCAGTGGCTTCTTTTCTACTGATTTCTTCTCGTTAGTTTTCATAACGTTTTTGATTTCTGGCTCAGAAATTATTTTTGTTACTTCTTCAGCTTTAACAGTTTCAGCCACTTCTTTTGCTTCACCAACATCAGTTTTAATGGGATTTACTGTTTGAACAGGCGATGAATTTACTCTAGCCATTCGAATATTTTCTTGCTCATTTTGCACTCTTGTAAAATGATCAGCGTGTTGAAAATAGTTTTCAGATAGAACCCTATCTTCATTTGCTAGAGCTTCTCTGGCCATCTCGTTATATTTTTCAATTAGCTTTGAGGCATTATGGTTATTTCTACCTGGCACTTTTCTTTGAAAGTTATCATTATTAGAAAACTTAGATCCTTCATTATTACTTCTAAATGGGGGTCTTCTATTATTATTACTTCTAAATGGGGGTCTTCTATTATTATTGTTATTACTTCTAAATGTTACCATATATTTATCTTTTAATTTAAATTTTAGTGCTGATTATACATCGATCATTATTTCCATAATCTTTTATAGCTTTGTTAATGTAAAATCCCTCTTCTTTTAGTATTTTCTTAACTTTATTTTTTTGATTAAATCCAATCTCTAAAATAAATTTACCATTTTTCTTAATCAGATTGCTCACTTTACTAATAACTTTTCTGATATTTGAAAACCCATCAAGCCCACCACTTAAAGCTAACTTTGGTTCAAAGTTAACAACATCTTTTTCCAAATATTTTAAATTTAACAGTTTAATATAAGGAGGGTTTGAAACAACTATATCATATTTCCCAATTTTAAAATTGTCAACACTAGAATGAAAAAACTTTATTCTATTTGTTATGTTGAGTTGTTTTGCATTGAATTTGCTCACATTAATACTTTTTTTAGATATGTCCATTCCGGTGCCATAAAAATTCTGTCTCTCTTTTAGTATGGATAAAAGTATACATCCCGATCCAGTTCCAATGTCTAGAATTTGTAATTGCTGCTCCTTTGAAGAGATTTTTAGGACCTGTTCTATTATTAATTCAGTATCCGGTCTTGGGATTAGTACATCTTTATTTACAAAAAATTCATCTTTCCAAAAACTTTTTTTGTTTATTATGTAGGCTATCGGTTCTTTTTTTTTTCTTCTTTCGATTAAACTCTTGAATTTCTCTGATTGTTCTGGACTTAAAATTTCTTTAGGATTTAAGATGATATATTTTTTATCTCTCTTAATTGAGCTAGATAATAATATCTCACTATCGAGTTGAGGATTGGTTACTTTGCTTTTTTGCAAGATGTTTTTTCCCTCGTTTAGAATTTCTTCTATATTCATTTTAATTAAGATTGCTCAATTTTTCTTCTTGTGCCTGTAGTGTCAAGCTTTCTACCATTTCATCAAAAGCCTCACCTTCTAAAAAAGCTTCTAGCTTGTGTAGCGTTAGATTAATACGATGATCAGTTACTCTTCCTTGTGGAAAATTATATGTTCTAATTCTTTCAGAACGATCCCCCGTTCCTATTTTACTTTTCCTGTCCTGTGATCTTTCACCCTCTATTCTTGATCTTTCTAATTCATAGAGTCTTGACCTTAAAATCAACATTCCTTTTGCTTTATTTTTATGTTGTGATTTTTGATCTTGCTGAGACACAGATAATCCAGTTGGAATGTGGGTAATTCTTACGGCACTATCAGTTGTATTTACAGACTGTCCTCCTGGGCCACCAGCTCTAAAAACATCAATTCTTAAATCTGAGTCATTTATTTTTATATCAACCTCCTCTGCTTCTGGCAGAACAGCTACTGTTGCTGCGGAGGTATGAATTCTTCCTTGCGTTTCTGTATCTGGAACTCTCTGGACACGATGAACTCCACTTTCATACTTTAAAGTTGAATAAATATTTTTGCCTCTAATTGATGCAATGACTTCTTTGAGTCCACCTGCTTCACTCTGAGACATGCTTATTAATTCTAATTCCCATTTTTTTTGATGGCTAACCTTTTCATACATTTTAAAAAGATCTGAAGCAAACAAACTTGCTTCTAAACCACCCGTGCCAGCTCTAATTTCTATAATTGCATTTTTCTTATCTGCATCATCTTTAGGTAGTAAGAATAATTTTAATTTCTTTTCAATTGCTTCATTTTCTAACTTAAGATCTTTTAATTCAGTTTCAGCCATTGTTTTAAACTCATCATCACTGTTAGAATCATCTAAAATTTTTTCTAAATCTTTTTTCTCCCCCTCATATGAAAAATATTTTCTAGCATCACTAATTATGTCATTTAAATCCGAGTATTCTTTTGATTTCTCTGCAAAAAGCTTTTTATCTACGTCTCCTGTTGATAATTCTTTCTCTAATAAGGAGTGTTTAGATATTAAATCTTCAATAGTTTTTAGAGGTATCATTTTAATTTTTTATCAAGTTCTGCAGCTTTTTTTTCAACTTCACTTACAACTTTTGATATTATATCTTCTGATAAAACTTTTTCTCTTTGAATGCCAGATAAATAAAGCATATTATTTCCCTTGCCACCTCCAGTAATACCTATATCCGTCATCGCAGCTTCTCCTGGTCCATTCACTACACAGCCAATAATTGATAAAGTGATTGGAGTTTTTATGTGAGAAAGCTTTTCTTCTAATGTTTTAACTGTATCTATCACCTGAAAGGCTTGTCGCGCGCATGATGGGCAAGATATAATTTTTACACCTCTATTTCTTAAGTTAAGTGATTTTAATATTTCATTACCTATTTTAATTTCTTTAACGGGGTCGTCTGATAATGAAATTCTTATTGTATCACCTATTCCATCCATTAAAAGTGATCCTAAACCTATAGACGATTTAATGCTTCCCGAAATAAAACTACCTGCTTCTGTAATTCCTAGATGCAAAGGATAATCTGTTACCCTTGAAAGTTGACGATATGCGGCCATAGATAAAAAAACATCAGAAGACTTAACGCTAATTTTAAAGTTATAAAAATCTTGATCTTCAAGAATTTTGATATTTCTTTGTGCGCTTTCAACTAGAGCCTCTGGACATGGCTCTTTATATTTTTCTAAAATGTCTTTCTCAAGTGATCCTGCATTGACCCCTATTCTTATAGAGCAGTCATTATTTTTAGCTGCACTTAATACATCATGTATTTTTGATTTATCACCTATGTTACCTGGATTAATTCTTAAACATTTTGCACCATTTTCAGCAGCTTCAATGGCTCTTTTGTAATGAAAATGAATATCAGCAATTATTGGTAAAGAAACATTCTTGGTAATTTCCTTAAGTGCTAAAGAAGATTCTTGATCTGGGCAAGATACTCTGACCAGGTCAGCTCCCTCTTCACAAATATCATTAATTTGTTTAATAGTTGCTTGAATATCTGTTGTTAATGTATTTGTCATTGACTGAACAGAAATAGGATTATCTCCACCTATTTTTACATTTCCAACATTTATCACTTTTGTTTTTTTTCTATGAATATCTCTAAATGGTCTTAAGCTCATAATTTAGTCTAGTTTAAATTCTTTATGAAGTGCTACAATAGCTTTTTTTACATGCTTACTTGAAATTAAAACAGAAATTTTAATTTCTGAAGTTGAGATAACCATAATATTAATTTTTTTTGAGGCTAATGCTTGAAACATCCTGTAAGTAATTCCAGGCGTTGTGATCATTCCCACTCCTATAATTGATACTTTTGATACATTGCTATCATGTGTAAATTTTCTAAAAGAGATCTTTTTATTTTGTTTTATAATTTTTTCTGTTTTTTTTAAATCTTCTGACTTAATGGTAAACGTCATATCTGTTTCTTTGCTATTTAACGAGATGTTTTGCACCACCATATCTACATTAATTTGATTAAGTGATAATGGTTTAAAAATGGAAGCTGCTACACCAGGATTGTCTCTAACTCCTACCATAGTAACTTTAGCATCATTCTTTGTTGAGGTAATGCCTGTAATAATTTGATCGCTGAAAGCTTTTTTATTATTTGTTATTAAAGTGCCACTCTTTTTTGTAAATGAAGATTTAACTGAAAAGCTTATATTATTTAGTTTGGCATCTTGAACTGAAGTGGGTTGCATAACTTTTGCACCAAGTGAAGCCATTTCCAACATTTCATCATAAGAAATTTTATTAATCTTTTTTGCTTTTAAATGGTTTCTGGGATCTGTAGTGTATACCCCCTCTACATCAGTATAAATAATACACTCATTAGCATTAAAAAACTTTGCTAGCATTATAGCTGTTGCATCTGTTCCACCTCTACCCAGTGTTGTAATTCTATTATCTTGGTTAACTCCTTGAAAACCAGTTATTATAGATACTCCACCCATGTTAATAAATTTTAATATTTTATTTTTACCTATTTTATTTATCCTTGCAGCCCCATAGGGGCCATCAGTAAAAATAGGGATTTGCCAAGACATCCAAGATCTTGCTTGGTATCCAAGATGTTTCAATCTACCCGCTATTAGTGCACACGCTACTTGCTCACCTGAAGATAGCAAGGCATCAAATTCTGCAGGATCAAAGTTATCACTTAATTCTTTTGTTTTTTTAATTAAGTCGTTGGTAACCCCACTCATTGCTGAAGAAACTACTATTACTCCAATATTTTTTTTTTTATAAGAGCCGATTATGTGGGCAATTTTTTTAATTCTGTCTATACTTCCTACAGAGGTTCCACCAAACTTTAAAACAACAGTTTTCATTGATAATTATAATTAATTTATATTTGATAAAATACATCTTAATTGTTATGTCCACAAGAGAACTATTATGAATTCAATAAATAAAAAAGAAATAGAAAAATTTTCTAGAATTGCTGATGAATGGTGGAATCCTAATGGAAAATTTAAACCTTTACATAACTTTAACCCTATAAGAATTAAATATATAAAAGAAAATATAGTTAAAGATTTCAATATTAAATCCTCAGATAAGCCACTTAAAAATATTAAGATACTAGATATTGGATGTGGTGGGGGATTGCTGTCTGAGCCCATGTGTAGACTGGGTGCTAGTGTGGTTGGAATAGATGCTTCCAAAAAAAATATTAAAGTTGCAAAATTTCATGCAAAAAAAAATAAGCTGAAAATAGTCTATAAAGTGGCATCACCTGAAAAACTAAAAACTAAGTTAAAATTTGATGTTATTTTAAATATGGAGATTGTTGAGCATGTCGAAGACATAAATTTTTTTATTAAAGAAAGTTCAAAATTACTAAGAAAAAATGGTGTTATGTTTATTGCCACTTTGAATAAGACTTTAAAATCATATGCATTTGGAATTATTGGTGCTGAGTATATTCTAAGATGGCTACCAATTGGAACTCATGATTGGGAAAAATTTGTAAGACCTCATGATTTAATAAATATTTCAAAAAAAAATAATTTAATATTTAAAAAATTAGATGGCATGAAATTTAATATATTGGATAATAGTTGGAAAGTTAGTGATGACACTTCTATTAATTATATAACTAAGTTTTTAAAAAATTAATTTAAAATATTTTTTACCAAAGATATCATCTCTACTTTTATACCTTCTTCAGTTAGTTCTTTAAGATTCTCTTTACTAGCTGTGCCGTAAATTCCTCTACAGGTTTTTTTATTTTCATAATGTATAGATCTTGCTTCATAAGAAAAATTTTCACCCACATAATCAAAGTTTTATTTAATAAAATTTTGATATTGTGAGGTTGTTTTTTTTATTTCTTTGACTTTTAATTTTTTATTATCAATTTTAATATTACTTTTAGACCTAAAAATGCTGGGGACATTAAAGTTTTTTGAACATTTAATGAATCACAAGAATAGCATTTAAGAAAATCTTTTTTTCAGCTTCTCATACTCTCCAAAAGATGAAAACCAGCTATCAATGAAAACTTCACAATCTTTACAAATAAGCTTGTATAAAATCATTTGTTATATTTATTAATAATTAAATTAGTTCAATAATTTACTAACTTCTATAGTCAGTATTAATTTCTATGTATTTTTTGGTTAGATCCATCGTGTATACAGTAAACTTTTTTAAACCCATATTAAGATTAATGGAAATATCTATTGTATGTTTCTTCATGTATTCTGCAACTTGACTTTCTTTGTAATTATTCACAAGCTGTCCTTTGTCTATAACTTTAATGTTCCCAAAATTGATTGATAATTTTTTTAAATTTATATTTACTCCAGACTTACCTATGGCCATTATTATTCTACCCCAATTTGGATCTTCACCTGCAATAGCAGTTTTAACAAGAGGTGAGTTAGCAATAGAGAATGCAATCTTTTTTGCATCTTTTTCATTTTTTGATTTCATGATACTGATTGTTATAAATTTACTAGCACCCTCTCCATCAGCAACTATTCTTTTTGATAAATTTAATAAAACTGAGTGTAGTGCGTCATTAAAATTTTTTATTTTTTTTTCATTAATATTGTTAATTCTTGAATTTTTAATTTTTCCAGTAGAAAAAATTGAAACCATATCATTTGTGCTTGTATCTCCATCGCAAGTAATTGCATTAAAAGTTGTTTCAATATTTTTTTTTAACAATTCATTTAAAATATTATTTGAAAGATTGGCATCAGTAAAAACATACCCCAATGTTGTAGCCATATTTGGAAAAATCATTCCTGATCCTTTTGCGATCCCATAAATTTTTACTTTTTTGTTTCCAATTTTACATTCTTCCATTGCAAGTTTTGGTTTTAAGTCAGTCGTCATTATACCTAATGCTGCTCTCATCCAAATCAATTTATTTTGTGTATACTTAATCTTATCAATTAAAATTGGAATATTTTTTTTAATTTTTTCGGTTGGATATTTTTCACCAATTGTACCTGTGCATCCAAAAAGAATCTCATTCGTAGATATAATTTTTGGAAAATCCTCATCTTCTTTTTGTTTTTTAGAAAGTTGTAATGAGGTTTCTTCTGCTATTTCCTTTAAACCCTTAAAGCCTTCTGGACCAGTAAATGCATTAGCATTTCTAGTATTAATAATGAGTGATTTTATTTTTTTGCTTTTTATATTTAAGTTCCATTTAATATTTTCTGAAACTATTTTTGATTGTGTATAGACAGATGCATAGTTAGCTCCATCTCTAAAATAGAACATAACCAAATCATCTCTTGGTTTGTTATACAAGTCTGCGCAGATAGTGGAGATTGAAACCCCATCTATATGATCTAAATCCTGAAAGTCGTTCATTTTCGACTTTGGTTGAAGATTTGAAAAATTTTTAAAATTAAATACCATGCTATTTAAAATATTTGTTTCATACTTATGTTAAAAGTTATAATTAAATAATATATCAAATAAATCAGATGCTTAATCCATTAAATTTTCTCTCAAAATTCATAAAATCAAGTAATCAAAAGGAACTTGATAGAATTGTAAGAATTGTTGAAAAAGTTAACTCGTTTGAGGGCAAGGTTAAGACACTTTCAAATGAAGATTTTCCAAAGAAAACCACTGATTTCAAGAATCAAATTATCCAAGGAACTGATATTAACACCTTGTTACCAGAAGCTTTTGCTCTTGTAAGAGAAGCATCCAATAGATGTAGGAACGAGAGACACTACGATGTTCAAATATTAGGTGGTGTTGTTTTGCATGAAGGAAAAATTGCAGAAATGAGAACAGGAGAGGGAAAAACTTTAACTATTTGTCTTGCCGCTTATTTAAATGCACTAATTGGTAAAGGTGTACACGTTGTTACTGTTAATGATTATTTAGCTAAAAGAGATTCTCAAGAGATGGGTGAGATTTATAAATTTTTAGGACTAACTTCTGGATATATAAATAATGACCATGATGACTATGAAAGAAAGAAAAATTATAATTTTGACATTACTTATGCAACTAACAGTGAGCTTGGTTTTGACTACCTGAGAGATAACATGAAGCTCTCTAAAGAACAGATGGTTCAAAGAGGACATGTCTTCACAATTGTTGATGAAATAGATTCTTGTTTAATTGATGAAGCTAGAACACCGCTAGTAATTTCTGGAGCTGCTGAGGATAAAATAGACCAATATTTAGCAATTGATAAATTAGTCAGAATGTTAACACCAGAACATTATGAAATTGATGAAAAAGATAAAAATATTTTACTGACAAACGAAGGGATTAATAATGTGGAAAAAATGCTTTCTAGCGCTGGTGTTCTAAAAAATAATAATTTTTATGATCCTGAAAATCTAAGCCTTGTTCATCATGTTAATCAATCATTAAAAGCAAATCATTTATTTGAAAAAGGTAGAGACTATATTGTTACAGATGGAAGTTTAAAAATTGTTGATGAACTCACTGGAAGAATTTTAGAAGGAAGAAGATTTGGAGATGGTCTTCACCAAGCACTAGAAGCTAAAGAGCGAATTGATGTACAAGCCGAAAATCAAACACTTGCTTCTATAACTTTTCAAAATTATTTCAAACTTTATGATAAAATTTCGGGATGCACCGGAACAGCTGCTACAGAGGCTGAAGAATTTTATGAAATATATAACTTGGTAGTGGTTATAATTCCTACAAATAAAAAAATGATTAGGAATGATTTAAACGATCAGATTTTCAGAACAGAGGAAGAAAAAAATAAATCTATAATTAAAAAAGTTTTGGAGTGTCAAAAAATTGGCCAGCCCATTTTAATTTTTACTTCTAGTATCAATAAGTCTGAAATTTATTCAAAACTACTTAATGAAGCAGAAGTAAAACATGTAGTGTTAAATGCAAAAAATCATGAAAATGAAGCAGAAATTATAGCAAATGCAGGAAAATTTAACTCGGTAATAATTACAACTAGTATTTCTGGAAGAGGAGTTGATATTCAACTAGGTGGTAAAAAAGGTAGTCAACCCAATAAAGAACTTTTAATTAATAAGAATAAAATAAAGTTATTAGGTGGTCTATTTGTAATTGGCACAGAAAGAATGGAATCTAGAAGGGTTGATAATCAAGCAAGAGGCAGGGCGGGTCGTCAAGGTGATGAAGGAAGTTCTATCTTTTATGTTAGTTTAGAAGATGACTTAATGAGAATTTTTGGCTCAGAGTCCATGAATAATATTCTTCAAAAACTTGGATTAAAAGATGGTGAAAGTATTGATCATCCTTGGATTAATAAAGCACTTGAAAGAGCACAACAAAAAGTTGAAGCAAGAAACTTTGATATAAGAAAAAATTTATTAAAATTTGATGATGTTTTAAATGATCAAAGACATGTAATATTTTCTCAGAGGGATGGAGTAATGAATAGTGAAAAAGTTTTTGATTATTCAGATGAATTTATTTCTGAAATAATGTCTCATCTAATAAGTTTAAAAGATCAAAATTTATCAAAAACTAAAAGTAATGAATTTACCAATCAATTAAAAATTTTACTTGGAAAGAGTGTTAATGACCAGGAGTTTGAAATTTTAATCAATTTAAAAAATCAAGATTTAAAAGAAAAAATTAATTCTAAGTTCATGAATGCAAGAAATGAAAGAATTCAAATACTAAGTGGGGATAAAGCAAAAGAAATTGAAAAAAGAATTTTTCTTCAATGCATTGATTTAAACTGGAAGTCACATATTCAGTATCTTGAACAACTAAGACAAGTCATAGGGCTTAGATCTTATGGACAAAGAGACCCCTTGGTTGAATATAAAAAAGAAGCTTTTTATTTATTTGAAAATTTATTAAATAAGTTAAAAATTGATTTTGTCACAATCTTAATAAATTTAAAAGTTATTCAAGAGGCCACTCAAAAAGAGGAGGTTTCTAAACCTGTGGTGATAGATCCAAAATATATTGGGAAAAAAATGAGCAGAAATGAACCTTGCTTATGTGGTTCTGGGAAAAAATATAAAAAATGCTGTGGAGCCCTATAAAATAAATATTAAATAACTCAATAAAAGTATTATCACAAAAGAAATTCCTATTTTAATCTTAGATTTAAAATAATTTGTAATAAAGGTGTTAATCTTATTTTTTTTTATACTTAATGTACTTAAGTCATCTAATTGATGAACAAAACCTTTGGTTCTTCCAATTGTTAAAAATTTATTCTTCCTATGGTCAAAAATTTCATCACCACTCATATTAAAAAATTTACTTAAATTATTTTCAATTGATTCTCTGACATTATTTAAAATTAGATCTCTGTCTCTATGAGCTCCACCAACTGGTTCACTAATAATTTCATCAATTACTTTTAAATTGAAAAGATCTTTTGATGATAGTTTCATTGCTTTTGCAGCATCAAGTGTTCTTTTTGGGTCTCTCCATAAAATTGTGGCACATCCTTCTGGAGATATTACAGAATAAATTGCATTTTCTAACATCATAACTTTATTAGCAGATGCTAATGCTATCGCTCCACCTGAGCCACCTTCGCCAATAATAATTGCAAATGTTGGAACACTTAGCAGCATGCAGCATTCTATTGATTTTGCAATTGCTTCTGCTTGACCTCTCTCCTCCGCTCCTACTCCAGGATATGCTCCAGGTGTATCTATAAAAGAAATTATTGGTATATTAAATTTATCTGCAAGCTTCATCAATCTTATAGTTTTTCTATATCCCTCTGGTCTCATCATTCCAAAATTTCTTTCAATTCTAGTTTCAAGGCTATTACCTTTTTCCTGTCCTATAACTAAAACTGATTTTTCATCAAACTTTGCAAAGCCTGCTAAAACTGATTTATCTTCTCCATAAAATCTATCACCCGATAGTGGAATAAAATCTTCAAATAAATTATCAATAAAAAATTTTGCTTTTGGTCTATCCTCATGTCTTGCAACTAGAGTTGTTTGCCAAGGATCTAAATTGGAATAAATTTCCTTTAGTTTTTTATCTATTTCTTGCTGCGTCTCAGAGATTTTTTTTGTGTCTACCTCAGAAAGACCATCTTGATTATACGGATCTTTTAATTTTTCTATTTCAGACTCAAGGTTTTTAACATCTGTCTCAAAGTTTAAATAATTTTTCATTAGAATATATTAATTATTAATTAATTGACAAAAAAGGCAATAAAATGTTTTAAATAATTAATATTTGACTTAATTTTATTAAGAAGTAGTCTAATTTTTGTATCGGAAGAGACTATAAAAATAGCGCCGAAGGAGCAACTACCCCGGAAACTCTCAGGCCAAAAAAAACCGATATTAAGCATAACACTCTGGAAAGAGACTTAATCTTGCCGATGGAGCAAAACCCTCAGGCAAAAATACAGATGGGGTAAAAATGAGTGCTATGAAAGAACAATATATAAAAATAAAAAACTTATCAGTTTCAAATAAATTGCTAAGCTTTGTAAATGAAGAGTTACTTAGTGACACAAAAATTTCACCAGAAAAGTTTTGGGATGGTTTTGATAAAGCAGTTCATGAACTAACTCCTAGAAATAAAGAATTAATTCAAATTAGAGAAGATTTACAAAAAAAAATAGACAATTGGCATACCAAAAACAGAGGTAATGAGTTTAATTTACAGATATATAAAAAATTTTTAAATGAAATTGGTTATTTAAAAGAAGTTGGACCTGACTTTAAAATTAAAACCAAAAATATTGATGAAGAAATAACTAGTATTGCAGGACCTCAATTAGTGGTTCCAATCATGAATGAACGATATGCTCTTAATGCAGCTAATGCAAGATGGATGAGTTTGTATGATAGTTTATATGGCACTGATTTAATTGAACAGCCTGAAGATACTACTTCTCAGAAGTATGATCCTTTAAGAGGAGAAATGGTTATAAAATATGGAAGAGATTTTTTAGAAAAATATTTTCCTCTAGTAGGTTTAAATTGGCATAATATTACAGGACTTAAAATTAATGATGGCTCTCTTATTGTGTTAAAAGATGGTGTTGACACATTATTAAAAGATAAAAATAAATTTATTGGTTACAGAGGAGAGGTTAATAACCCTCATGCAATAATTCTCAAAAATAATAACCTTCACATAGAGATACTTGTAGATCCAAAAGCTTTTAGTGCCCAACAAGATTTAGCTAATATTAGTGACATTATTGTTGAAGCAGCAGTTTCAACTATTTGTGACAATGAAGATAGTGTTGCTGCAGTTGATGCAGAAGACAAAGTTATTTGTTACAGAAACTGGCTTGGTCTAATGAAGGGTAATTTAAAATCAACATTTAAAAAAAATGGAAAAACTTATGAGCGTAAATTAAATCCTAATAGAAACTATATTTCTAAAGATGGAAAAGAATCAAAATTACATGGAAGAAGTCTATTGCTGGTAAGAAATGTTGGACATCTTATGACCAACTCTGCAATTATTTTAAAAGATGGCTCTGAAATACCCGAAGGTATTATGGATGCTTTTATAACTTCAGCCGCATGTCTTCATGATATAAGTAGAAAAGGTAATTCAAGAAGTGGTTCAATTTATATTGTGAAACCAAAAATGCACGGACCTGATGAAACTTCCTTTACAGATTTAATTTTTTCTAAAGTTGAAGAAGTTTTAGGGTTAGAAAAATATACTTGTAAAATTGGTATCATGGATGAAGAAAGAAGAACTTCTTCAAATTTGAAGGAGTGTATTAGAACACTTGAAAATAGAGTATTTTTTATTAATACTGGATTTCTAGACCGAACTGGAGATGAGATACATACATCTATGGAAGCTGGTCCTATGATTAAAAAAGGTGATATGAAATCTTCTAAATGGATTACAGCATATGAAAATAATAACGTTGATATAGGTCTTCTATGTGGTCTATCAGGTAAAGCACAAATTGGTAAAGGGATGTGGGCTATGCCAGATAAAATGAAAGATATGATGGAACAAAAGACTGGTCACTTGAATGCTGGAGCAAATTGTGCGTGGGTGCCTTCACCGACAGCAGCAGCCCTACATTCTCTTCATTATCATGAAATCAATATTTTTGATAAACAAAATGAGTTACAAAATAGAGAAAAAGCAAAATTAGATGATCTTTTAACCATACCTATAGCTGATAGACCTAATTGGTCTGTTGAAGAAATTAACTCTGAAATTTCTAATTCCTCACAAACACTTTTAGGTTATGTTGTAAGATGGATTGATCAAGGAGTGGGTTGTTCTAAGGTGCCTGATATTAATAATATTGGTTTAATGGAAGATAGAGCTACATTAAGAATTTCTTCTCAGCATATAGCTAATTGGATCCATCATGGAATTTGTACCAGCAAACAAGTTCTAGAAATAATGAAAAAAATGGCAAAGATTGTTGATGAACAAAACAAGGATGATAAATTATATCAAAATATGGCACCAAATTTTGATAAGTCAGTTGCTTTCAAGGCTGCTTGTGATTTAGTTTTTCATGGTAGGTCTCAGCCTTCTGGCTATACGGAACCATTATTGCATCTAAATAGATTAATTAAAAAAAATTAATCAGAGCTCGATTTTATTCTGGTTCTATTTTTAAAAGCAGAATATAAAGTTCCATCATCTAGATTTTCTATTTCACCACCTACTGGTAAACCTTGTGCAAGTTTTGTGACTTTTGTGTTTGTTTTTTTGAGACTATCCTGAATATAATAAGCTGTAGTTTGACCTTCAACAGTTGCACTTGTTGCCAATATAACTTCTTCAATGTTTTCTTTAATGACTCTTTCGATCAAAGAATTGATTAGAAGATCTTCTTTTCTTTGACCAGCAGACGAAATTGTTCCGCCAAGAATATGGAAATATCCTCTATAAATATTTGAATTTTCAATCGACCACTGATCAGCAATATCTTCAACTACACATATTTTATTATATTTTTCTTTAGTATTTTCACAGTTATTACATCCTAGAGAGTTTGATTTTAGTGTGCCACAAGATTGGCACCTAATAACATTTTTATAAACTTGGGCTAAAGTATTAGCCATCGGTTTAACTAATTCATCCCTATTATTGATAAGTTTTAATACAATTCTTTTTGCTGATTTTGGACCTAAACCTGGAAGTTTGGCAATTAGTTTAATTAACTCTTCTATTTCATTAATATTTTGCATTTAGTTAAAGTGGCCATTTAAAGCCTGGAATACCTAATCCACTTGTAGATTTTGAAATTTCCTCAGAAGTTTTTGATTTAAGTTCAGATCTTGCATTGTTGTGAGCCGCTACAATTAAGTCTTCTATTATAATTTTATCTTCTTTCATTACCTCTTTAGATAAATCTATTTTTATCATTTCATTCTCTCCATTTAATATTACTTTTACAGAATTGGTTCCGGAAGTTCCTTCGGCTTGAATATTTTTAATTTTTTTCTGACTCTCTTTAATTTTAGACTCTAATTCCTTAGCTTTATCTAAAATTTTTGTAAAATCAGTCATTTTTATTTTCTTCTTTAAATATTTTTACATCAATCAACTCAGCATCAGGAAACTTCACTAGAGTCTCCTTATAAATTGAGGAGTTTTTAACACTCTCTATTAATTCTTTTTTTAGATTAACCTCTTCTTCTTTTTTTGAAGGATGGCCCTTAGTTTTACTAAGTGTAATTATCCATCTATTGCTAGTCCACTCATAAAGCTTTAAAGATAAATCTTTAATAAAGTCTTTATCTAAATCTTCGTTAAAAGAAATTTCAATTCTTTGATTTTCAAAACTAACAAGGTTTACATTTTTTTCCAGTTCATATTTTAACTTAATTTCTTTTTTTAGTGCACAGGTTGCCAATAAATCATTAAAGGAATTTATAGAATTAATTTGTTTTTCATTTTTCTTATTGTCTTTAATCTTTATATCTTTTTCTTGAATAATGTTTTTCATTTGATCAATGGTTTCTACTTTATCTTTTATATCAAATAAATCATCATCCTCTTTCCCCTGTGAAAGAGATATATGATTGGTATTTTTATTATCTATAAATATATTTTCATGACTTATATCAGAAATATTTTTAATACTTTTTAAATGAATTAATCTAATCAAAAACATTTCTATTGATAAGTGCTGATTAGAAACTATATCTAGTTCTTCTAATGTTTTAATAGTAAATTGCCAAAACAATATTAAAGTTTCATTATTAATATTTTTTGAAATTTCTTTAATTTTATTAAACTCCTCATCATTTAATGAAAAATTTGTACTATCAATATTTAAGGCATCTATATTTTTAAAATAATATAAAAGTTCTAAAAAGTCATTTATGAAAATTTTAGGTTCTACTCCTTGATTGTAAATTTTTCTATAAGTATTTAAAACTTCTTTTTCTTTTGCCTCAAATATTAGTTGAAATAAACTAATCAGTTGTGATTTATCAAAGTAACCAAATATTTTTTGAGCAGCAGGTAAATCCAATTCTTTGTCTTTATCCAATGTAAGTAGCGCTCTATCTAATAAAGATAAAGCATCTCTAACAGATCCCTCTGATATTTTAACAATTAGTTTAAGAGCATCATCAGATGCATTCCCATTTTCTTTATCTTTAATCTTTTTTATAAAATCAAACAGCTCTAAAGACTTAATTCTAGACAGATCAAATCTTTGGCAACGCGATACTACTGTAATTGGAATCTTTTTGATCTCTGTCGTTGCAAAAATAAATTTTAAATATTCTGGTGGCTCTTCTAAGGTTTTCAAAAGCGCATTAAATGCTTGTTTACTTAGCATGTGTACTTCATCAATTATAAATATTTTATATTTGGCAGTTGTTGGTCCGTACCTTGAAAACTCAATAAGGTCTCTTACATCATCTACACCTGTTTTACTCGCAGCATCCATTTCCAGTACATCAATATGATTTGAATTTGAAATAGCATCACAATTTTCACAAAGGTCCTCTTTGCACAGATTATTATTTCCATTTGAACAATTTAATGATTTAGCAACTATTCTTGCTGTAGTGGTTTTTCCAATTCCTCTAATCCCTGTAAATAGGTAGGCATTTGGTACTTTATCTGCTTTAATTGAATTAAATATTGTCTCCGCAACGACGTCTTGACCTATAAGATCATCAAACGTTTGTGGTCTGTATTTTAAAGCTAGTACTTTTGTGTTTTTATTCATTTTCATAAGGAGACTAGAACCTGAACAACTGTCTCTACAACTGCTTCCGTTAAGATCTGGTCGGGTTCAAGCAGCATTCACCTCTAGCCTCCAAAGTTATTATAGCAGTAATGTTTTCTAATCTACAAGAAAAGTTTCTAGACTATTTTTCTCTAAATTTATCAGCCTCAAAAACACCTAACACGTGAAAATCTTGACAGTGAAGCCCTAATTCTTCCAAAGATTTTTGAACTTTTGGATCTTCTATATGACCATCTAGATCACACAAAAAAAAATATGATTTAAATGAATTTTGCTCCGGGTAACTCTGAAGCTTTGTTAAATTTACACCGTTAATCGCAAATCCACCTAGTGATTGATAAAGAGCAGCAGGCTTACTTTTTAATTTAAATAAAAAAGATGTTATATATTTTTTTTTACCAAAATATGGTTGTGAGACTTCTTTTCCCATGATTAAAAATCGAGTTGTATTACTATTTTCATTTTCAATATTCGCTGCAAGTATTTTAAGTTTATACGTCTTGGCACTTAATGACGAGGCAATCGCAGCGTCACTTTTAATCCTATTTTTACAAACCTTTTCTGCGGAGCCTGCTGTATCTGCTCTAACATGTTCAACTAAATTATTTTTTTTTATAAAATTTGAACACTGAGATAAAGCTTGAGCATGTGAGAAAACATTTTTTATATCACTTATGTTGCTTCCACGTTGTCCTAATAAATTATGTTCAATTTTTAAAAAGTGTTCTGCATATATATTTAGTCTATACTTGAAGATTAAATATTCTATCCCAATATTTCCAGTAATACGATTTGACTCAGGTATCACTATTCTTGAATTATTTTCTAATGATGCTTTCAAAAAGCATTCATCAAAAGTTTTACAAGGTATGATCTCTGCATTAGGGTCAATTTCTAGTGCCGCTATATGAGAATATGCGCCAAAAGTTCCTTGAAAATAAATTTTACTCATTTTATATTTTATATTCCATAATTTTTTTTATAGCCAGATAATCTTCCTCTGTATCAACTCCTATAGGAGAAGACTTTGCTAAAGCTACATTTATTTTTAATTTATTATCTAAGGCTCTTAATTGTTCTAACTTATTTTTTTTTTCTCTATCAGTTTGCTCTAATCTAACAAATTTTTCTAGTGTGTTAACTTTATATGAATAGATGCCGATATGATGATAAATATTCTTATTATTTATCAGTGAATTTTCTCTAGTAAAATTTAATGCTATTGGGAAATTATTTTTCACCAGCTTATTTTCTGTAATAACTTTAACTACATTTTTATTATTAAGCATTTTATCATTCTGAATTATTGCAGCTAATGTTCCCACTTCTGACTCACTTTTAGTCATTAAATTATTTAGATTGATAATGTCATTTTCATCAATATTTGGCTCATCTCCTTGTAGATTTAATATATAATCAATATTTTTTATATTAAGTTTTTGGAATGCTTCAAAAATTCTATCTGTGCCAGTTTTGTGATTATTATTAGTTAAAACTGCCTTACCTCCATTTTTTAATACATCTTCTAGTATTTCCTGATCTTCAGTCGCAACCACAACTTCACCAATATTTGCTTTTTCGGCTTTTTTAAAAACATGAGAAATTATCGACAAATTATTAATTTTTAAAAGTGGCTTACCTGGCAATCTTGTCGCTGCCATTCTCGAAGGTATTAATATTAATGTTTTAGCCATTATAAAATTATCAACTCTATGCGTCTAACAGACACAAATTTAAATATTAAAAATTAAGTATTTCTTTAATTATCATGTTATATGTCGAAATTAATAATAATAAAATGGATTCGTTTGAACTAAATAAAATCATTGCTGCAATTTTAATGGTTGCGTTGCTTGTAATTGGTTTAGGGAAAATCGCAGATGTTGCTTTTCACGTAAAAAAACCAAAAAACTCAGGATATAAAGTTGAAGGCGAAGTTCAATTAGCCTCCAGCACATCTGAAACTTCTGAGAGTAAAAAAAAAATTGATATAGTCGCTGTAATGGCTCAGGGTGATATAAGTAATGGTGAAAAAATCTTTAAAAAATGTGCAGCATGCCACTCAATTAAAAAAGGTGGTGCAAATAAAATAGGCCCTGCTCTTTACAATGTTGTTGGAAGAAAAGTTGGTGATGTAGCTGATTATAAATATTCTAAAGCTTTGGCTTCATATGGTAAAGAATGGACCTTTGAGGAGTTAAATGGGTTCTTAATAAAGCCAGCAACTTATTTAAAGGGAACAAAAATGTCTTATGCTGGTTTAAGAAAAGAAACAGATAGAGCCTCTATAATTAAATATTTAAATCAAAATAGCGATAATCCTAAAACGCTACCTTAGTTTTCCAAAAGAATATAATAAAATACTTTTTTGAACATGCACTCTATTCAATGCTTGTTGCCATACTCTAGAATTTTTGCCTAAAAAAACTTCATTTGAGACCTCTGTACCTCTTGGAAGACAATGTAAAAAAGTTACATCTTTTTTTGCAAAACTCATTAATTTAGAATTAATTCGAAAATTTTTAAAATCTCTAATCTTTTTAACTTTATTAACTTTATCATTTAAGGAGATAACCTTATCTGAAAAGATTACATCAGCATTTGTAGCTGCTTTCTCAGCATCATTAAAAATAGTTATTTTTCCTTTATTTTTTTTTATCGAATTTAATAAAAAATTTTGAGGCTCATAATTTTTGGGGCAACCAATGTTTAATCTAAACGAAAATTTTAACGATGCTGCAATTAGACTGTTAAGAACATTATTTGAATCACCAATCCAGCAAATGTTTAATTTAGAGATAGGTTTTTTCTTAATCTCTTCAACTGTGAACACGTCTGACAAAACTTGTGTTGGATGAGAAGATGGACTCAATCCATTGATGACTGGTATAGTTAAATGCTTGGAAAATTCCACAATTTTTTTATTACTATCAGTTCTTAGGACAAACCCATCTCCATAAGTTGATAGAATTTTTGCAGTATCTGCCAAACTCTCACCATTCTTTCCAAGATGTAATTCATTTGCTCTAAGAGTGATAGTTCCACCACCCAATTGTTTAATTGCTAGATAAAAACTTAATCTTGTTCTAAGACTTGGTTTTTCAAACATTTGAATAAGCAACTTACCTTTAAGAGGAGTGTCTTTATCTACATCAAGAATATTAAATTTTTTTCTTTTTATTTTTCTTTTCTTTGCATCTTGTATTATTTTTCTAAGATCTAATGCTGGAATATCTTTAAGATTAATAAAATGCTTCATTTTTATTTATAGTTTAAACAAACTTTTTTTATAGTTTTTGTAGCTAAGTCAATTTCTTGTTTTTTAACATTAAGTGGAGGTAATATTCTTACAACATTTTCTGCAGCCCTAATTGTTAATAGATTATTATTCATTAATTTTTGGATAAAATTTGTCTGATCACCATGTAACTGCAATCCTATTAATAGACCAACCCCTCTCACCTCTTTGATAATCATGGGAAATTCTCTCTTTAATTTTTCTAATTCTGAATGAAAATATTTTGATAATTTTTTTACATTTGAAAGAAATCCTTTTTTTAATATTTGATCTAAAACTGCATTTCCAACTGACATTGCTAAGGGATTGCCACCAAAGGTTGAGCCGTGAGACCCTGCAGTCATGCCTGAAGCAACTTTTTTGCTCATCAAAACTGCCCCAAGTGGAAAACCTCCACCTATACCTTTTGCAATTGGCACAATATCTGGTTTAATTTTTGCTGTCTCAAAAGCAAAAAAATTTCCCGATCTTCCTATTCCGCATTGCACTTCATCTAAAATTAATAATATTTTTTTCTTATTACAAATTTTTCTCAATCCTTTTAAGCACCAATCTGGAATAACTTTAATTCCACCTTCTCCCATCACAGTTTCAACCATAATAGCTGCTGTTCTGCTGGTTATAGAACTTTTTAATGCTTTATGATTTCCAAATTCAAAGTGATCAAATCCATCAACTTTTGGTCCAAAACCTTCTGTCATTTTTTTTGATCCACTAGCATAAATTGTAGCTAGTGTTCTTCCATGAAATGAATTTTTAACACAAAGAATTCTATTTTTTTTTGGCTTTCCTATTGAATAAAAGTATCTTCTGGCAATCTTAATTGCAGCTTCTGTTGCTTCTGCCCCACTATTTTGAAAAATCACACAGTCTGCAAAAGTTTTTTTAGTTAATCTTTTGGCTAATTTCTCACTCTCAGGAATTATAAATGCATTCGACACATGCCAAAGCTTTTTTGATTGTTTGTTAATCGCTTTTACTAAGTGTGGATTGGCATGACCAAGTGAGTTCACTGCAATACCTTGAACAAAATCTAAATATTTTTTTCCATTAGTTGAATATAAAAAACTTCCTTTTCCACTTTTAAATGAAATTTTTCTTCTTTTATAATTATTTGCTAAAGCACTCATAAATTATGATTTGATTTTGTAACCTTCTTTATAAAGATAAAAAGCTAAATACCATATTACAAAACTTAATAATATTAAATATATCAAACCTACGCTTATTGATCCATCAGATTCTCCTAAAAAACCATATCTAAAACCATCAATCATATAAAAGAATGGGTTCAAATGACTTATGGTTTGAAAAAACACTGGCAATTTATCTATAGAGTAAAATACACCAGATAAAAAACTTAACGGTGTAATAATAAAATTAGTAACTGTAGCTGTATGGTCAAATTTTTCTGCCCATAGGCCAGTGATAAATCCTAGACCACCCAAAATAAAAGCACTTAAAAATCCAAAAATAAAAATATAAAAAATATTATTTATATGTATCTCTACTATTAAAGAAAAAACACCAATCGATATTATTGCAATTAAGAAACTTCTTGTAAGAGCTGCTAATATGATTGCCATTGAAACTTCAAGTGCTGATAAGGGTGCATAAAGCATATCAACAATATTTCCTTGAATTTTTCCTATCATCAATGAAGATACGGAATGACTAAAAGATTGCGTTAGTATACTCATTGCAATTAGACCTGGTGCTAAAAAACTTATAAATGAGTAACCAAGCACATCTCCTCTATTATTTCCTAAAGCTAGAGATAAAACAGACAAAAACAATAAACTTGATACAAGTGGAGATAGTAATGTTTGCTGCCAAACCGTCATAAATCTATTACACTCTTTAAGCCATAGACTTTTAAAACCAATCCAGTTTACAAAACCGAACTTTGTAACTCTCATTTGATATTTTTTATCTAATTCAACCATAAGTAATCATTTATAAATTTTTAATTATTTGTGTACAAAACAAAATTATCTATTGTTTTTTTTTTAAAGCTATGTGATCTGTATATAGTTATAAAAATTAATTAACATACTAAATATAGATTATGAGCTGGAATGAAGAAAAAGTAGCAAAATTAAAAGAACTTTGGGGCAAAGGAAATACTGCAAGTCAAATTGCAGAAATTATTGGTGGGCTGAGCAGGAATGCTATTATTGGTAAAGCCCATAGATTAAACCTGTCTGCAAAAGTTAAAGTAAGAAGTCCTCTTTCAAGTCAGGGTTACTTGAATAATACTGAAGAAAATAATTCAAAACAAAAAAAAGGAAAAAAAAGCAAATTTAAATCTTTAATTATTGAAAAAGATTTTGAACCTGAAAACCCAAAGAAATTAGAAGAGCTTGATGAAAATTTATGCAAATGGCCTGTCGGACATCCAGAAGAAGAGGCATTTTATTTTTGCGGAAGATCTTCTTTAAAAGATTTTTCGTATTGTAAACTTCATTTACTTTATGCCTACCAGCCAAAAGGAAGAAAAGAAGATCCCACTGATAAAGATGAAGAAGTTCCACAGTATATAGGCAAAAAAGCTAATACTGCCTAAAAATACTGGGTCTAAAGCTAATTTATTTTTTTTTATTTCTTTTTCCGTCAACACCTCTAATGACAGATTTGATAATCAAATATATTAAAAATGAGAAAATTAAAAATATTAAGATATAAATAATATTAACTACCATAAAATTATTATATAACTTTGATATTAGATTTCTATCAAGAATTATTTGAGTTATATTTTTTTGTTGAAAACTGCCCACCTTCTCGCCACATATAACAATACTTTTCGACTTCTTCTTTAAATATTCTTGTGCTAGGAACTCCTATATCAAAATTGGTTTGATATTTTTTTGATGAAACATTGTTATATTTTAAAAGTCTAAGTTGATCCAATGTCAGTAATGGTTTAGGAAATAATTGAAATAATCTTGCTGATATCTTTGCTACAAAAAAAGGAAGAGAGATCAAAATTCTTTTTTTACCAATAAGTTTAATTAGTATTTTTAAAATTTCTTTTAATGAAATTGTTTCAGGACCAATACATTCAATTATTTTAGAATGTGTCTCGTTTGAAATAACATTATAAATAATATCAGTTAAATCAGAACAGTGGATTGGAATAAATTTTGTACCTCCACTATAATAAAGAGGAAATAATGGGAGTCTGTTTAATAAGGTCATAAAATTTGTAGTGAAGTTGTCATCCACAGAATAAACTACTGATGGTCTCAATATTGTAGCTAAAGAAAAAAATTTTTGAATGTTGGCTTCACCTTCTAATTTACTCCTTGCATACTCCGAGTCTAATGCATTATTAATGCCCAGTGCAGACAAATGAATAAACTGTTTAACTTTGTACTCTTTACAAAGTTTACTTAATATAGATGGAAAAATAGAATGAATATTTTTAAAAGTGCTACCTTTTCCATTTTCATACAGGATGCCAATTAAATTAATGCAAATATCAGTTTTGGTAAAAAGTTTTCTAATCTTAGCCTCATCAAAAATATTACATTCTATGACATCAATATAGCCTGCATTGGCTTGTGTTTTTATTACGTAGCCTTTTTGATGCAGATTTCTAGTCACTACGGTAACTTTATAATTATTTTTGGTAAGCTTTCTGAGTAAATGACGACCAATTTGACCACTGCCTCCAAAAATTAGACAATTTTTTGCTTTCATATATATATAATTAAAAATGAATATTGATATTAAACTTCACAAAGATGATCTACCAGAAGATTTGGACTTAGGCAA
>Ga0307986_10000678_pt1 | contig 24777 bp, 21 predicted proteins | sample EllFjometageno82_FD_203170 | JGI IMG/M metagenome (GOLD analysis project Ga0307986, IMG submission 203170) | Marine microbial communities from Ellis Fjord, Antarctic Ocean - #82 | ecosystem: Environmental > Aquatic > Marine > Unclassified | place: Southern Ocean | collected 2014-10-09 | reverse complement strand
CTTTTTCTTAAGTCGTCTAAGCTTGCCATTATTTTTTACTTTTTTTATATTCTTGTATTATTTGTATCAATGAATCTTCTGTTTCTTTTTCTAATTTTCCAGTAGTTTGAATTGTGCTTATAATTTCATTTTTTTCATTTTTAATTTTTTCTAAAATATCTTTTTCAAAATTTTTAATCTGATCAAGTTCTACGTCATCTAGATATCCTTTTACTCCTGTAAAGACTGTAATAACCTGCTCTGCCACTGTTAATGGTGAATATTGTTTTTGTTTTAAAAGTTCTGTTAATTTTGAGCCTCGGTTTAAAAGTTTTTGTGTAGCTGCATCTAAGTCTGAACCAAACTGTGCAAAAGCAGCCATTTCTCTATATTGGGCAAGTTCTAATTTGATTGATCCAGCAACTTTCTTCATGGCTTTTGTTTGTGCTGCAGATCCAACTCTTGAAACTGATAGCCCAACATTAACAGCTGGTCTAATACCTTGATTAAATAATTGTGTTTCTAAAAATATTTGACCGTCTGTAATTGAAATTACGTTGGTTGGAATATATGCTGAAACATCTCCTGCTTGTGTTTCTATAATAGGTAAAGCTGTTAATGAACCTCCACCATTTGCGTCGCTTAGTTTTGCAGCTCTCTCCAAAAGTCGGCTGTGCAGGTAAAATACATCGCCGGGGTATGCTTCTCGACCAGGGGGTCTTCTCAGTAATAAGGACATCTGTCTATAGGCCACAGCTTGTTTTGATAAATCATCATAAATAATTAGTGCGTGCATTCCATTGTCTCTAAAATATTCTCCTATAGTACAACCTGTATATGGAGCTAAAAACTGAAGTGGTGCTGCATCAGAAGCTGTTGCCGCAACAACTGTTGTGTATTTCATAGCGCCAGCATCTTCTAAGGTTTTAACAATCTGAGCTACAGTTGAACGTTTTTGACCAATAGCAACGTATATACAATATAATTTTTTCTTTTCGTCATCAGATTCATTAACTGCTTTTTGATTTATAATTGCATCAATAGCAACTGCTGTCTTGCCTGTTTGCCGATCTCCAATAATTAGTTCCCTTTGACCTCTCCCAACTGGTATTAAGGTATCAATTGCTTTTAGTCCGGTTTGCATTGGTTCACTAACAGACTGTCTAGGAATTATTCCTGGAGCCTTAACCTCCACTCTTTTTCTTTCGATTTTTTCACTTAAATTTCCTTTCCCGTCAATTGGATTTCCTAGTCCATCTAAAACCCTTCCTAAAAGTTCTTTTCCAACAGGTGAATCTACAATTGAGCCAGTTCTTTTTACTATACTGCCTTCTTTTATTTTTCTATCATCACCAAAAATAACAACTCCGACATTATCGCTTTCTAAGTTAAGAGCCATACCTTTAGATCCATCTTCGAACTCAACCATTTCTCCCGCTTGTACGTTATCTAGACCAAAAATTCTGGCTATTCCATCACCAACAGATAGGACTTTTCCTATTTCAGATACCTCAGCTTTTTCTCCGAAATTTTTTATTTGTTCTTTTAATATTTTAGTAATTTCTGAGGGATTAATTTGCATATTATGTTTCTAACATCGTTTGTTCATATTTTTTTAATTTATTTTTAATTGAAGTGTCTATCATAAGACTTCCTATTTGCATCTTCAATCCTCCGATTAAGTTTTCATCAACTTTGTAATCAAGCGCTATTGGCGCGTGCATTGTTTTAGAAAGATCTTTACTTAAACTTTCAAGTTCTTCACTTGTTAATTTTTTTGATGAAACTAATAATGCCTTTAATTCTCCTTTTTGTTTAGAAACTAGAGACAGAAAGTTTAAAAATATTTTCTTAATGAAAAAAATTCTTCTTTTAGTTACTAATACACCTAGAAAATTTTGTATTATTTTTGAAAGATTCATCTGTATTGATATTTTATTTAAAATTTCCAACTGTGTTGACTGTGATTGAGTTGGATTTTTTATAAAATTTTTTAATTCTTTACTCGAGCTATAAATAGTTAGAAGTTCCTTAACATTGTTTTCTACTGCTTCTAATTCTGAATTTTCACTAGAAAGTTCATATAATGCTAGGGCATATCTATTTGCCGTTTCTGAAGAAAATGACTTATTTGTACTCAGTTTAACACCTCTAGATTAGAAACTTGTTTAAGAATGGGGTTTCCTACCATAACGATAGGCATCGATCAAGGTGATTAGATTGTTTTAAGCAAAGTTAATAGGATCAACATCAACCGTAAGTTTTATTTTTTTAGAAATAGTTAGGTTTTCAATAATTTTACCCACTTTTTTTTGAATTAAATTGCTATTTTTTGACCTCAATAACAGCCTAGTTCTAAACTTCTTTTTAATTCTAAATAAGGGAGAATCTACCGGACCTAAAACATCTAGTTCATCTAAAACACTTAATTTCTTTTTAATTTCCAGTGCTGCTCTAAAGCTATCCTGACTAGAACTAGCTGAAATAATTAAAGCAATAAGTCTAGAAAAAGGGGGTAGATTTTTATTTTTACGAACTATTAATTCATTGCTTAAAAATTTTTCTGGATTATTTGCTAACACATCTTTTAATGTTTCGTTTAATGGAGCTATGGTTTGATAGATAATTGTAGATTTTTTTGAAAATCTTCCTGCTCTTCCGCTTAATTGATTATAAAGTTGTATATTTTTCTCTGTTGTTCTTAAATCGTAGCCCATACCGGAAAAATCTGCATCCACGACAACGATACAATTTAACTTTGGGAAATTAAATCCTTTTGAAATTAATTGAGTACCTACTAAAATATCAATTTCATTTTTTTCTATTTTTTTAAGAATAGATTCTGTTTCATTCTTTTTTGATAGAAAATCACTAGAGAAAATTTTAATATTTTTTTTTGGAAAAATAATTTTTAATTCTTCATATATTTTTTCAACACCTGGTCCGAACATACGAAAATCACAAAGATCTTTGTCTATCTTGCAACGATTGTCCTTTTTAACTTTATTCCCACAATGGTGGCAAATAAGTTTATTAATAGACTTATGATATGTTAGGTAGATAGAACAATTTGAGCAAAGATGCTTGAAACCACATTTTTTACAAATTAAAAATGGGGCATAACCTCTTCTGTTTAAAAAAAATAATACCTGCTCTTTTTTTTTTAAATACTCACTGATCATACTAATAGTTTGGTTTGGAATAAAATGATCCTTTTTAAGTTCAACTTTTTGTAAATTTATTACCTTAGCTTCTGGCAAAGGAGATTCGCTGAAACGGTTAACTAGTTTTGTATGATTATATTTTTTATTTTTTATATTATTGAAAGTTTCTAACGAAGGAACTGCTGATACTAAATGTATAGGTATATTTTCAAAAGAAGCTCTAGCGATAGCCATATCACGTGCATGATAAATAACTCCTTCATCTTGTTTGTATGATGGGTCGTGCTCCTCATCTAAAACTATTAATCCTAGATTTTTAAATGGTAACAACAAAGAAGAACGAGCACCAATCACTAACTTTAAATTACTATCAATAATACCTTGCCAAATTTTTCTTTTACTTTTAATTCCTATCTTTGAATGCCAAATGGAGGGTGTAAAACCAAAAAACTCCTCAAATCTATCCTTGAATTGATTGGTTAAAAAGATTTCAGGTAATAGGATTAATACTTGTTGTTTTTTTTTTAAAATTTCTTTTATTCTCTCAAAATAAACTATTGTTTTTCCTGAACCTGTGACTCCTTGCAGTAATGATACATTGAAAGAGTTGCCGAAATTTTTTAAATCTTTAAGACTTTTTTTTTGTTCCTTGTTTAAATAGAAATTATTTTTTTTTTTACTTAATTTTTCTTTTTTATAATCCTCAATTTTAGATGTGTTTTTTTTGTCACCTAGGCACATTTTTAAAACTTTGCCTTTTGGAACTAAATTATATGCTGAAAACCAGTTTATGTAGTTTACTAGATTCTTATTAATTTTAAAATTATTTAATTTTTTTTCAATATTTCTTAGTTTAAAATTTTTTACCGAAGGTTGAATTTTATCCCAGACAACCCCTATCTCTTTAAATTTTCCAAAAGGTACAATAACTATGTCTCCTGGTTTTAAATTTTCTAAATTACCAGAATCATAAGTAAATGGAAAATTGAATACATTAGGGACTAGAACAGGAACTTTCATTTTTGATAACCCGATTGATATTATATCAATTAAAAATGAATAGCTCTCTTGTCAACAGCTAAGGCAGCTTCTTTTACGGCTTCTGTATGAGTGGGATGTGCATGACATGTCCGAGCAATATCTTCTGCACTTGCACCGAATTCCATAGCTAAAGCCATTTCCGCTATCATATCACCTGTATGTGGTCCAATCATATGCACCCCTAAAACTCTGTCTGTTTTACTGTCAGCTAATATTTTTACAAAACCATCTGTTTCATTGTTTACCTTCGCACGTGAATTTGCAAGAAATGGAAATTTACCAACTTTGTAATTTATATTTTCTTTTTTAAGTTGTTCTTCTGTTTTTCCTACAACGGCAACTTCTGGTGATGTATAAACAACGCCTGGTATAACATCATAATTAACATGCCCTGCTTGACCTGCTATAATTTCAGCTACAGCAATTCCTTCTTCTTCAGCTTTGTGAGCTAACATTGGACCTTTTATTACATCTCCAATCGCATAAATATTATTTATCGAGGTTTGTAGTTTTTCATTTACTTCAACCTTGCCCTGTTTATCTTTTTTAACTCCTATTTTTGTTAAATTTAATCCCTCTGTGTATGGTTTTCTTCCAACCGAAACTAGAACTTTGTCCGCTAAAATTATTTCTTCTTTTGATGTTTCGTTATTTATAAATGTAACTTCTACTTGTTGATTTTTGTTACTTACTGAAGTTACTTTTGAATTTAATTTAAATTTAAATCCTTGTTTTATTAAAATTTTCAAAAATTCTGATGAAATTTCTTTATCCATCCCAGGAGTTATATGATCTAAGTATTCTAAAACAGTTACATTTGATCCAAGACGTGACCACACAGAACCCATTTCTAATCCAATATATCCTCCACCAATTACTATAAAGTTTTTTGGTACTTCCTTAAAAGCGAGCGCGCCTGTTGAAGATACAATATTTTTTTCGTCAATTTCTACGCCTGGCAATGAAGTAGGGCCCGAGCCTGTAGCAATCACAATATTCTTAGACTTGTAAGATGTTTTTTTTTCTCCTTCATAAACAACAACATCATTTTTTGAAAATAAAACACCTTTACCTTTGATATATGTAACTTTATTTTTTTTAAATAAAAATTCAATTCCCTTTGTTAAAACTTGGACTGATTTATTTTTATTAGCCATCATCTTATCTAGATTAAGCTTTAAGCCTGAAAATTCTATTCCTTGGTCGTTAAAGTTTTTTTGAGCTTTGTGATAAGATTCAGACAAATTTAAAAGACTTTTAGATGGTATACACCCTACATTAAGACAGGTTCCTCCTAGTGTCCCTCTGGATTCTATACATGCTGTTTTTAAACCTAATTGTGCTGCTCTAATGGCACACACATATCCACCAGGTCCGCCTCCAATAATAATTACATCAAAATTATTTTCCATAACTATAAATTTAAAAACAATCTTCTTGGGTCTTCTAGGCACTCTTTTATTGTTTTTAAGAAAGAGACAGCTTCTTTTCCGTCTACTATTCTATGATCATATGACAAAGCTAGATACATAATCGGTCTAACTGTAACACTTTTATTGATAACTACAGGTCGTTCTACAATATTGTGCATACCTAATACAGCAGATTGAGGCGGATTTAAAATAGGTGTTGAAAGCATTGAACCATATATACCTCCGTTTGTAATCGTAAAAGTTCCACCTTGTAGATCGTCAATAACAATTTTACCGTCCTTCGCTTTTTGTCCGAGTAAATTAATATTTTTTTCTATTTCCGCAAAAGACATTTCATCTGTATTTCTTAAAACGGGTACGACTAATCCTCTATCTGTACCAACGGCTATACTGATATTATAATAATTTTTATAAATAATTTCATCTCCTTGAATTTCTGCGTTTATAACAGGATAATTTTTAAGCCCAACGACACATGCTTTTACGAAGAAAGACATGAAACCTAGTTTAACTGCATATTTTTTTTGAAACTCCTCTTTATGTTCACTTCTCATTGATATAACAGCACTCATATCGACTTCATTAAAGGTGGTTAGCATGGCTGCATTTTCTTGAGCCTCCTTAAGTCTTTTAGCTATAGTCATTCTTAATCTTGTCATTTTAATTCTTTCTTCAGGTCCGTGCGTAGTTTTTCGCTCTGAAGGTTTTGGTGTTGTTCCCATTAAGCCTAGAAGATCTTCTTTTAAAACAACTCCGTTTTTACCTGAGCCTTCTATCACACTAGGATTAATATTTGATTCTGCTGCTAATTTTCTTGCAGCGGGTGACACAATATTTGAATTTGAATTTTTTAAAACCTTTTGCTCTTTATGAATTTCTGTCAAGACAAGAGGTTCTTCTTTACTTTCTCGTTTTACCTCTTCACTAAATAATTTTACTTCTTTAGAATTCACCTCTCTCTTTTTGATAATTTTAATTTTTTCTTCTTCTTTTATATCTTGAATTTTTTTAACTGGAGGTGAGTATTTTTTTTCTTTTTGTTCTATGCTTACTTCAGAACTTTTTAATTGCACAATAGTTCCTAACAAAGATCCCACATTTACAGTTTGCCCTTCTTTAACAGAAATTTTTTCTATTGTTCCTTTAGTGGGCGCTGGTACTTCAATATTAACTTTGTCTGTCTCTAATTCAACTATTGCTTCATCGGCTTTAACTTCATCGCCTTCATTTTTTAACCACTTCGCTACTGTAGCTTCTGTTACAGACTCTCCAAGAACTGGTACTAGTATACGTTCAGACATTAGTTAATTTTTCCAACCACCTTTTCTAATATTTCTTTTTGTTGTGCAAGGTGTTTATTGAGATTTCCGGTCGCAGTAGAAGCAGAAGGTCTTCTCCCTATGTATTCAACATTTTTGTTGCTATAATTAATGATTTCCAACGTTCTATTAATGAAATGATTAACCGTATTCCAAGCACCCATGTTTTTTGGTTCCTCTTGACACCAATAAATATCTGCATTTTTGGTATATCTTTTTAATTCTTTTCCTAATCTTTTTACTGGAAATGGATAAATTTGCTCTAGACGGATAAAAACAACTTCATCATTCTTCGTTTTTTCTCTAGCATCTACTAAATCAAAATAAATTTTACCTGAGCAAATAACTACCTTTTTTATTTTTTTATCATCTTTAAGTTTAATTAAGCCATACTCATTCGTATAAGCTCGATCTGATAAAACTCTATGAAAAGAAGTTTCTTTGGTAAAATCATTTATAGTTGAAACACATTGTTTATGCCTTAGTAAAGATTTTGGAGTCATTATTACTAACGGTTTTCTAAATTCTCTATGCATTTGTCTTCTTAGAACGTGAAAATAATTAGCTGGTGTTGTGCAGTTTACTACTTGAATATTGTCTTGCGCACACAACTGTAAAAATCTTTCTAATCTTGCTGAAGAATGTTCAGGCCCTTGTCCCTCATAGCCATGTGGTAACAGCATTACTAAACCGCTAGCTCTTCCCCATTTAGATTCACCAGATGTTATAAATTGATCAATGATTATTTGTGCTCCGTTTGCAAAATCGCCAAATTGTGCTTCCCACAACACTAACGTTTCAGGTTCTGATAAAGAATAACCAAATTCAAAACCTAAAACAGCTAATTCTGATAAGAGAGTGTCTATTACTTCAAATTTTTTTTGATTTTCTGAAATATTATTTAAAGGAATGTATCTTTCATGGCTGTCTTGATTTCTGAGAACAGAATGTCTCTGACTGAAGGTTCCTCTGCCAGAATCTTGACCTGATAGCCTTACAGAAAAACCTTCTGTTAGAAGAGTGCCAAAAGCTAAAGTTTCGGCAGTCGACCAATCAATTGGAAGATTATTGTCAAACATTTTTTGCTTATTCTCAAATATTTTTTTTAACGTTTTATGTATATTAAAATTTTTTGGAATAGTTGTAATTTTTTTTCCTATTAAATTAATTTTTTCTTTGTCAACACCACTGTCCCCTCTTTTGTCTTTACCCGGAGTAGGAATAAATCTTGACCAGACACCGTCAAACCATTTTAGTTCTGGTTTGTAATTTTTTGATTCAATAAATTCTTTTTCTAAATATGATTTAAAATTATTTATTTGCTTATCTACTGTTTCTTTAGAAAAAATTTTTTCTTTTACTAATTTTTCAGAATAAATTTTTAAAGATGTAGGATGAGATTTTATTTTTTTGTACATTAACGGTTGAGTAAAAGAAGGCTCATCACCCTCGTTGTGTCCAAATCTTCGATAGCAAAACATGTCAATTACAACATCTCTATTAAACTTCTGTCTAAATTCAGTTGCAATTTTAGCGCAATGCACAACCGCTTCTGGATCATCGCCATTAACGTGTAAAATAGGTGTTTGGGCAATTTTTGCTACCTCACTTGGATAAGGTGAAGATCTTGCAAATCTTGGTGATGTTGTAAAACCTATCTGGTTATTGACAATAATATGAATTGTTCCGCCTATATTATGTCCTGGCAATCCTGACATTGCAAAACATTCTGCAACTATTCCTTGTCCCGCAAAAGCTGCGTCACCATGAATTAATACTGGTATAACTTTTTTTCTATCTGGGTCTTTATGAAAAAATTGTTTTGCTCTTACCTGCCCTAACACCACAGGATTAACAGCTTCTAAATGTGAAGGATTATCAGTTAAGCTAATATGCACAACATTGCCATCAAATTCTCGATTTGATGATGCACCCAAATGATATTTAACGTCTCCTTCAAAATCTCTTTTAGCTGCAAGTATACTTCCAAAAAACTCATTAAAAATTGCTTTGAATGGTTTGCGCATGACATTAGCTAAAACATTTAATCTACCTCTATGAGACATACCAATCTTAATCTCTTTTACACCTAGATTGCCACCTCTCTTTATTATTTGTTCAAGTGCAGGTACTAAAGACTCTCCACCGTCAATCCCGAATCGTTTTGTTCCTACAAATTTTACATGTAAATATTTTTCAAAACCTTCTGCCTCAATAATTTTATTTAAAATTGCTTTTTTTCCATTTTCTGTAAATACAACTTCTTTTTCTGGCCCTTCTATCCTATTTCGAATCCAGTTTTTTTCGTCTGGGTCACCCATGTGCATAAACTCGTAACCTATGTTTCCTGAATAGGTTTTTTTTAAAATAGTTATTATTTCTGAAAGCGTTGCTTCTTGTAGACCTAAAACTCCATCTAAAAAAATTTTTTTTTTTAAATCATCGCTTTTGAAACCAAACGTTTCAGGTTTTAGTTCTAGGTGTTCCTCTCTTTTCATTAACCCTAGCGGGTCTAAATTGGCAATTAAGTGTCCTCTAATTCTATAAGCCCTAATCAACATAATGGCTCTTATAGAATTTTTTGCTGACTCTTGTGTTAAAGGAATGTTGATAGGTTCATTATTCTCTAGCGTGTTTTCTTTTAATATAACTTCTAAATCTAAATCATCCTTTTTATTTTTTTTTTTTGGAGCCCAGCTAGGTCCTTCTAAGGTTTTAGAAATAGTTTCTTTATTTTCTTTAAGCCCGTCAAAAAAGTCCTTCCATCCTTCGGGAAGTTTGTTTGGTTCTTTTAAATATTCAGAATAATACTCTTCTATAAAAGCAGAATTGTTTCCTGCTAGAAATGATGTTTTTTTAAATATATTATTATCTTGGGACGATGACATTTTATAGTCTCATAATAACATATAATACTTTTAATTAACTATTTAGTTTTTCGAGCAAGGTTTTGCCAATATCTGCCGGTGATTTCGAGATGGTTATTCCTGCTGATTGCATAGATTCTATCTTGTCTTCAGCCCCGCCCTTGCCTCCAGACACAATTGCCCCTGCGTGACCCATAGTTCTCCCTTGAGGTGCTGTTAATCCGGCAATAAAACCAACCATTGGTTTTTTTATTTTGGATTTTTTAATAAATTCTGAGGCTTCTTCTTCTGCAGACCCGCCAATCTCTCCAATCATAACAATAGATTTTGTTTCATTATCCTGGAGAAATAATTCTAAGCAATCAATAAAGTTAGTTCCGTTGATAGGATCTCCACCAATACCAATACATGTTGATTGTCCCATTCCACTTGCTGTTGTTTGAGCTACTGCCTCGTATGTTAAAGTACCTGATCTTGAAACTATTCCAACAGAACCTTTCTTGTGTATGCTCCCTGGCATAATTCCAATTTTACACTCATCTGGAGTTATAATTCCTGGGCAGTTAGGGCCAATTAAACGACTCCGACTCCCAATTAAATTCTGTTTTACTTTGATCATATCGATTATTGGTATCCCTTCAGTTATACAAACTACCAACTCTATTTTTGCCTCTATAGCTTCAATAATAGCAGCAGCAGCAAATTTTGGAGGAACATAAATCATTGTTGCGTTTGCGTTTGTTATATTTTTAGCTTCTTCAACTGAATTAAAAACTGGAAGGCCTAAATGCTTTTGACCTCCTTTTTTAGGAGTTACACCACCTACTAATTGCGTTCCATATTGTAATGCTTGCTCTGAATGAAAGGTTCCATGTGTACCTGTAAAACCTTGGCAAATAACTTTTGTATTTTTATCAACTAAAACAGACATTTATTTTATCGCCTCAACAATTTTTTTCGCAGCATCATTTAAATCTGAAGCAGACAATATTTTTAAACCTGATTTGTCTAATATGTCTTTACCTTCTTGAAATTTAGTGCCTGCTAGTCTTACCACTAGTGGTACCTCTAAATTAGTTTCTTTAGCAGCTTCTATCACGCCCTGGGCAATTACATCACATCTCATAATACCACCAAAAATATTAATCAAAATACCTTTAACATTTTTATCTGATAAAATTAGTTTAAATGCGGCTGAAACTTTTTCTTTAGAAGCTCCACCTCCAACATCTAAAAAATTTGCAGGCTCTTCGCCATATAATTTAATTATGTCCATGGTAGCCATAGCAAGCCCGGCACCATTAACCATACATCCAATTGAGCCATTTAATTTAATATAAGCCAAGTCATGCTTGCTTGCTTCTATCTCTGCAGGTTCTTCCTCATTTAAATCCCTTAGTTCTAGAATTTCTGGTCTTCTAAATATAGCGTTGTCATCAAAACTCATCTTTGCATCTAAGCAAACTAACTTTTCGGTCTTTGTAATAATTAAAGGATTTATTTCTATTAGACTTGCATCCTTTTCTATTAAAATTTTATATAAAGACTGAATTAAGTTTGATCCCGTTATTCTTTGCTCTTCATTAAAATCAAAAGGCTTTAATATTTTATCAATTGACTCACTGTCAATATTTTCTTTTAGATCAACTTTTGTTGTAAAAATTTTTTCTGGTGTATCAGAGGCTACCTTTTCAACGTCCATTCCACCTTCTGTGCTACTTATGAAAGCGATTTTCGAACTAGCTCTATCTACTAAACATGATAGATAAAATTCTTTTGCTATATCTGAGGCTTCTTCAATGTAGAGTCTTTTTACTGTCTTGCCTTTGGGGCCTGTTTGATGGGTAATTAGATTCATACCAAGCATTTTGTTTGCTTGGACTTTTGCTTCATCTATATTTTTAACTAATTTAACTCCTCCACCTTTACCACGTCCACCGGCATGTATTTGAGCTTTAACAACAAAATCTTTAGTATTTAACTGCTTAATTTTTTCGTCTATTTCATTTAAAGAAAATATCACCACTCCTTTAGAAACTGGAGCTCCAGATTTTTTCAATAATTCTTTAGCTTGATATTCGTGAATGTTCATTAAATAAGTATTTATATGTATATTTTTTAATTATTGGTTTCTATATAAATCCTGACATTTATCACCAATCTTAAACTTTAATAAATGCTTGTGAATTTTAGATTTTTTTAAACATTCTAAGGGTAAATAGTCCAATAAGCTTTTTTCACTTACATCAGAAATTACATATATATTAGTTATTTCTTTAGTTTTAATCTGTTTTAACAGAAAGTTTCTGTAAATATTATAAAATTTACTATCTCTTAATGGGAAAGCAGAATCATCTCCCGGAAACCATCTTGTTATGCTGTTCATTGATTCTCCCAACAAAACAGAAAAAAAGGAATAATTGGTAATTAACATTTTTTTTTGCTTGTCTGCTTTTAAAATTTCTAAAATTTCTTTTAAAAATTTTATTTCTTCTATCACTTCTTTTTTTTCTTTAGTCCCAGGTATTATCCATTTCAAACCATTAAATTTTTTATCTAATATTTCACCATTAATACTATTACTAAAAGCTACATTACTTAATTCATGAAATTTTTTTTCTAAATTAAATCTTACATGATATTTAAAAGTAGTAATTAAACAAACACAAACTAAAAAATAAATTAAATATTTTTTATATTTATAATTTAGATTGTTTAATTCAATATGCGTAAATGCACAAAATAAAGGAATTAAAAAAAAAATAAATATTTGATTTTTAGTAAGTATTTGATGCTGAATAAGACTTAAAAGTAATAATAATAAAATTAAAAATACTTTAAAATCTACTTTTTTATAAAATTTTTTATTATTAAAAAATTTACTAATATTTAAAACTAGTAACAATAAAAAAATTATATGAATAAACTTAAAATCTAATATAACATTTTTAAAATCGTAATTTAGTGTGAGAAATCTATCCCTACCAATTTCTCTTGGGTAATTTATGTATTGATCTAAAAAGTTTTGAAAGCTAATTTCATAGAAATAAAATAAAGAAAAAAATAATAGAAAAAAAATACTTGTAGAGATTAACAGAACAGAGAAAATTTTTAAATTTTTTACTCTTTTGTTAAAAATAAAGTCATAGGCAATTAACATGATAATTGAAAAACCTATATATGTTGCTGGAACTTGCTTACTTAAAAAAGCGAATCCAAGAAAAATTGGTAAAAAAAACCAATATATTAAATTCTCATTTTTAATTGCCAAGATTAGTAAATATATCGATATAATAGAGAAATAAGTTGAGTGAAGATCAACAAAAGGTGTTCCACTCACCGGATAAGCTAAAACTGAAAAACAAATCGTGTAAAAAAAACTAAATGTCCTATTTAATTTAAAATTTAAAAATAATTTATATGTTAAAACAGCAACAACACCGTTTAATATTGATGCATTCAAAAGATAAGTTTGCCAATTTATATCAAATATCAAAAATATAAAGGCTTGTAAAATATCTATTAACGGACCTGAAACTACCCAGTAATCTCTAAATGGAAAATCTCCATTTAAGACTCTGTATCCGAGATCAAAATGACTAAAGCTATCTATTGGAAAAATTCCTCTATTTCCAGAAAATTGATTAATAAAAAAAGCGAATAAAAAAATTAAAATAGGTAAATATTTTTTTAAATCAAATTTTTCTTTAAAAGACATTTTTAGTTAAAATAAATATTTAATGAGTAATTAAGATAAGTTGGTGTCAATTTTTTTTGCTGCATTAAATAATTCTTGTACTGCTTGCATAGATTGATCAAAGTTTTTTCTCTCATCATTGTTTAAATCAATTTCGATAACTTTTTCTATTCCTTGTTTTCCTATTACTACTGGCACTCCAGCGTAAAGATTTTTTATGCCATACTCACCATTTAAATATGCTGCACATGGTAATTGTTTTTTTAAATCTTTTAAGTAACTTTCTGCCATTTCTACACCTGATGCAGCAGGCGCATAAAATGCAGAACCTTTTTCGAGTAATTTAACTATTTCTGCTCCTCCACTTTTTGTCCTTTGAACTATGCTATCTAAAGAATTTTTATCTAATTTCCCTTCTTTAACTAATTCCAACACTGGTTTTTTATCAACTAAAGTGTGATTTAACATTGAGACCATTGTATCTCCATGTCCTCCTAAGACTAAAGATTCTATTTTTTTAACTGGAACTTTAAGTTCTTGTGATAAGAAATATTTAAATCGCGAAGTATCTAGAATTCCTGCCATACCAACAACCATGTTTTTAGGAAGTCCAGAATATTTTTGTAATGCCATAACAATAACATCTAATGGATTTGTGATGCATATAACAAAAGCATTTGGTGATGTGTTTTTAATTCCTTCCGCTACTTGCTTAATAATTTTTAAATTTATTCCAAGAAGATCGTCTCTTGTCATGCCTGGTTTTCGCGGGACACCAGCTGTTATAATTATTACATCTGAGTTTTTTGTATCTTCATAATTATTGGTACCTGATATACTAACGTCAAATCCATCAACTGATGATGATTGTGCTATATCTAAAGCTTTGCCTTTTGCTATTCCTTCAACTACGTCAAATAACACTACGTCCGCTAGCTCTTTAAGCGCTATTAAATGAGCGAGTGTACCTCCAATTTGACCTGCCCCTATAAGTGATATTTTTTTTTTCATTTTTATTTCATGGTTGGCATCACAAATTCTGGGTCAGATCTTAAACCTGAAGGCCATCTTGATGTGATTGTTTTTAATTTTGTATAAAACCTAACACCTTCTGGACCGTGCATGTGCTGATCTCCAAATAAGGATCTTTTCCACCCACCAAAACTATGAAAAGCCATGGGTACAGGAATAGGAATATTGATACCAACCATTCCTACTTGCACTTTGCTAGCAAATGTTCTTCCGGAGTCTCCGTCTCTTGTAAAAATAGCTACGCCATTTCCAAATTCGTGTTCATTAACAAGTGATAAAGCTTCATCAAAGTTTTTTGCTCTTATAACTGATAAAACAGGACCGAAAATTTCTTCCCTATAAATTCTCATGTCTTTTTTTACATGGTCAAATAGACAGCCCCCCATATAATAACCTTTCTCATATCCTTGAAGTTTTAAATTTCTGCCATCTACAACTAACTTAGCGCCTTCTTTTATTCCAATATCAACATAACTTTTTACTTTTTCTAAATGTTCTTTAGTGACTAGCGGTCCCATCTCAGATTTTTTGTCCATACCAGATCCTACTTTTAAAGCTTCAACTTTTTTAATTAAACTTTCAACTAGCTTATCTCCTATGCCACCAACTGCGACTGCAACGGACTGTGCCATACATCGTTCTCCAGCTGATCCATAAGCGGCACCCATTAGGCCGTTTACAGCTTGTTCTAAGTCGCAGTCAGGCATAACAACAGCATGATTTTTTGCTCCACCTAGTGCCTGAACTCTTTTTTCATTTTTTGCACAATTTTCATAAATGTATTTTGCAATTGGTGTTGATCCAACAAAACTAACCGCTGATACATCTTTATTGTTAATTATAGCATCAACAGCTTCTTTATCTCCGTTTACAACATTGAACACTCCCTCTGGTAATCCTGCTTCTAAAAGTAGTTCTGCTAATCTAATTGAACATGATGGGTCTTTTTCTGATGGTTTTAAAATAAAAGTATTTCCACACGCTATAGCAACTGGAAACATCCACATTGGAACCATTGCGGGAAAATTAAAAGGAGTAATGCCAGCACAAACTCCGAGTGGTTGTCTTAAAGACCAGCTGTCAACATCTGTTCCAACATTTTCGGTGAATTCTCCTTTTAGTAATTGTGGTATCCCGCAGGCAAATTCTACAACTTCTAAGCCTCTTGTGATTTCACCTTTTGCATCGTCAAATACTTTCCCATGCTCTGAAACTATAATTTTAGTTAATTCTTCAAAGTTTTTTTCTATTATCTCTTTGAACTTAAACATTACTCTTGCTCGTTGAAGAGGAGGTTTTTTTGACCAAGAGATGAATGCAATTTTAGCAGCTTTTATAGCGTTATCCATGTCTTTAGTTGAAGCTAGTTTCACTTCAGCGGATTGCTCTCCAGTTGCAGGATTAAAAACTTTTGACGTTCTCTTTGAATCTCCCAAGAACTTTTTCCCGTTTACGAAATGTTCAATGATATTCATAATGGTAATGGATTAATTAAGGTTTTAGGTTGTTGCAAGCATTTTTTTAATTGAACCTATAGCTTTAGCTGGATTAAGACCTTTTGGGCATGAATTGGTACAATTCATAATAGTATGACATCTGTAAAGTTTAAGTTCGTCAGCAACTTTTTTTAATCTTTCTTTTTTTTCTCCATCTCTACTATCGTTTATCCATCTATAAGCTTGCAGTAAAACAGCTGGGCCTAAGTACTTATCTCCATTCCACCAGTAACTAGGGCAAGACGTAGAGCAGCATGCACAAAGTATACATTCATAATGGCCGTCTAATTTTGATCTATCTTTCTCAGATTGTAAAATTTCTTGTTTTTCTTTTCCTGTTTGCGTTGTTTTCAACCAAGGCTGAATAGACTCATACTGTTTATAAAGACCACTTAAATCACCGATCAAATCTTTAATAACTTTTAAGTGAGGAAGTGGATAAATATTTAGTTCTCCTTTAATATCTGTATGAGATTTTATGCAAGATAATGTATTAATACCATCAACATTCATAGCACATGAACCACATACTCCGTGTGCACAAGATCTTCTAAAAGTTAGTGAAGAATCAATTTCATTTTTTATTTTAAACAATATATCTAAAACTTTAGGACCACAGTTTCCCATATCAACCTCAAAAGTATCAATTCTTGGATTTTGATCATTAGATGGTTCCCATCTATAAATATTTATTTTTTTTAAATTAGAAGAATTTGTTTTATCTTTATAGTATTTGCCTTTTAGAATTTTAGAATTTTGTGGCAAATTAAGCTGTACCACTTTTAATAGACTCTCTCTTTAGGTGGAAAATATTGTACATCATTTGTTAATGTTCTAGCATGAACATCTCTATATTTTAGAGTAACTTTATCTCCATCTTGCCAGGCTAAAGTATGTTTCATAAAATTTTTATCATCACGTTTTGTAAAATCTTCTCTTGCATGAGCTCCTCTACTTTCTTTTCTGTGGTACGCTGATTCCATTGTTGTTAAAGCCTGACTAATCAGGTTGTCAAATTCTAAAGTTTCAACTAGATCGGTGTTAAATACTAATGACTTGTCTTGTACAGATAAATCATTCATACCATCAAGAGGCTTTCTAATTTCGTCAATCCCTTGTTTTAAAGTTTTTTCAGTTCTAAACACCGCACATTTAGTTTGCATAGTTTTCTGCATTGAAGATCTAAGATCTGATGCTTTCGTGTTGCCATTTGAATTGCGTATTTTATCAAATCTATCAAGACACTTGTCTGTTTCACTTTGAGAAACTTCTTCATGTGGTGTTCCTGGCTTAACAAGTTCTGCTGCTCTTTTTGCAGCAGCTCTACCAAAAACTACAAGATCTATTAACGAGTTTGAACCAAGCCTATTAGCTCCATGCACAGATACACACGCAGCTTCTCCAATAGCCATTAACCCTGGTACAGTTTTTTCTGAACCATTAAGTGTTAAAACTTCGGCTTTGTAATTCGTGGGTATTCCTCCCATGTTATAGTGAACCGTAGGCACAACCGGTATCGGTTGCTTGCTTACATCTATATTAGCAAAAGTTTTAGCTGCATCAGATATACCAGGAAGTCTTTCCTCTATAACTTTAGAGTCAAGGTGATCTAAATGTAAGTAGATATGATCTTTATCTTTTCCTGCGCCACGTCCTTCATTTATTTCAATTTCCATTGATCTGCTAACAACATCTCTTGAGGCTAAATCTTTAGCGTTAGGTGCGTATCTTTCCATAAATCTTTCACCTTCACTGTTTACAAGAAATCCACCTTCTCCTCTTACTCCTTCTGTTATTAAAGTTCCAACACCATAAATTCCTGTGGGGTGAAATTGAACAAATTCCATATCTTGAAGTGGTAGACCTGCTCTTAATATCATAGCATTTCCATCTCCCGTGCAAGTGTGTGCTGAAGTTGCTGTTTGATAAACTTTTCCATAACCTCCAGTAGCAATAATAGTAATGTGTGATCGAAATCTGTGAATAGTTCCATCTAATAAATTCCAAGCAATGATACCTTTGCATTCACCATCTTTCATTATTAAATCTAAAGCAAAATATTCTATAAAAAATTCCGTATTATGTTTTAAAGCTTGCCCATAAAGTGTGTGAAGTATAGCGTGACCTGTTCTATCTGCAGCTGCGCAAGTTCTTTGTACTGTTCCATTGCCATAGTTTTTTGTCATACCGCCAAAAGGTCTTTGATAAATTTTACCGTCTTCGGTTCTGCTAAAAGGAACTCCATATCTTTCGAGCTCAACAACTGCTCTTGGAGCTTCTTTACACAAATATTCAATTGCATCTTGATCACCTAACCAGTCAGCTCCTTTTACGGTGTCATACATGTGCCATCGCCAGTCATCTTCACCCATGTTTCCTAATGCAGCAGATATACCGCCTTGAGCAGCCGATGTGTGACTTCGAGTTGGAAAAACTTTTGAGACACAAGCCGTTTTTAATCCTGCCTCTGACAAGCCTACTGCAGCTCTTAATCCAGAGCCACCTGCTCCAAGAACAACAACGTCGTATTCATGATCTATAATTTTATAAGATCTCATTAATTTAAGCTAAGTATACTCGATATTGTTATTAATGGCATTACTATAGCAAATACATACAGCGTTTTGGTTGCGACATTTTTAATTTTTTCATTACTTATATAATCCTCAAAAACTTCACTAATCGTTAAGCTAAAGAAAGAAAAAGCAGCAATTAAAAACAAAGAATATAGGGCTTTTGATGAAGTTTTAGAAAAAAAATTGACTATTTCTGCATAACTCTCATCATAGATTGATGCTAAATTAACTATAAACCAAAACATCAAGGGAATTAAAATAATTGAACTAAATTTTATTGCTAACCATTTTTTTGTAGAATGATGCATGTTAAATAATATTTTTTCCAAGAAAATAAATTAAAATAGTTAAAGCCAAAGAACCAATTATAGTTATTAATCCCGTAATTTTTGAAATTTTTAAATCAAAACCATAACCTAAATCCCAAATTAAATGTCTAATTTCACTTAGCATGTGAAAACTGAATGACCAACTCAAGCTTATGATAAGTAATTTACCAAAAAATGATTGAAAAAGAATTTTTATAATTTCATAGTTTTCTTCACCGAAAAGGAAGGAAATAGTCCATAAACAAATCAATATCATAGCTAAACTATTTACTACCCCAATAATTCTGTGAGTTATTGAGAGTATCATGGATAAATGCCATCTATAAATCTGTAGATGAGGTGATAAAGGATTTTTTTCGTACATTTTATTTAATATATTTTTTTATTAAAGCTTCAGCAATTTGCACTGTATTTAACGCTGCACCTTTTAGCAAATTATCTGAGACAACCCATAAATTTAAAGCCTTTTTGTTTGAATTATCTTTTCTAATTCGAGAAATATAAGTCAAATAACTTCCTTCTGCTTCAAAGGGTGTTATGTATCCACCACTTTTTTGTGTGTCGACAACTTTACAGCCAGGAGCTTTTTTTAATAAAGTTTTAACTTTCTGCAAGCTGTAGGATTTTTTAAACTCAATATTTATAGATTCAGAGTGTGATGTTTTTACAGGAACTCTAACACATGTGGCTGTCATTTTTATATTTGGGTCAAGAATCTTTCTTGTTTCATTTTCCATTTTCAATTCTTCTTTTGTATACCCGTCTTTTACAAATTTATCGATATGGGGAATAAGATTAAAAGCTATCTGTTTAGTAAAATTTTTAGATTTAATTTTTTTACCATTTAAAAAATCTTTTGTTTGACTAAATAATTCGTCTGTAGGAGCCTTACCTGCACCAGACACAGCTTGGTAAGTTGAAACTACAATTCTTTTTATTCTAAATTTATCGTGTAATGGCTTTAGTGCCACGACTAATTGTGCTGTTGAACAATTCGGATTGGCAATAATATTAGTTTTTTTATAATTTTTTAGTACTTTTTCATTAACTTCTGGAACCACTAAAGAAATATCTTTATGCATTCTAAAGTAATTTGAATTATCAATTACTATCGTTTTTTTTGCTGCAATAAGAGCCCATTTTTTAGCAACACTACTACCTGCCGCAAAAAAAGTAATTTGAGCTTTAGAAAAATCATAATTTTCTAACGAGTTAATTTTAATTTTTTTTTTTTTAAAAGATATTTTTTTCCCAGCACTTTTTTTTGATGCAACTAAAAAAAGATTGTCTATTTTAAGCTTTGATTTTTCTAAGATATCGATAGTTTTTCGACCGACATTACCTGTTGCGCCTACTATTGCAAAATTCATACTATAATAACTTATTTTAATTTAGCTATAATTGCATCACCCATTACAGTGGTGCCAACTTCTTTTTTACCTGCGGACATAATGTCTTTTGTTCTAAGACCGTCATCGAGCACTTGTTGAACGGCTAAATCTAATAAATCTGCTTCAGCGTCAAGTTCTAGTGAATATCTAAAAGCCATAGATAAACTTAGGATACTTGCAATAGGATTTGCAATGTTTTTACCTGCTATATCAGGTGCAGAGCCATGTATTGGTTCATACATTGATCTCATTTTACCATTCTTATCTTTAGCACCAAGAGATGCCGAAGGTAGTAGACCTAACGAACCAGTAAGCATAGCTGCTTCGTCTGAAAGCATATCGCCAAATAAATTGTCAGTTACAATAACGTCAAATTGTTTAGGGTCCCTTAGAAGTTGCATAGCACAATTGTCTGCTAGCATATGTTTAAGCTCTACCTTTTTAAATTCTTTATCTTTTAATGCCTGAACCTCTTCTCTCCAAAGCATTCCTGCCTCCATTACATTTGATTTTTCACAAGATGTGACCGTATTTTTTCTTTTTTTTGCTAACTCAAATGCAACACGGGCTACTCTGTGTATCTCGCTAGTCGTATAACTGTGAGTATTTATTCCTTTACGTTCTCCGTTTTCTATAGGCAATATTCCTCTTGGTTCTCCAAAATAGATTCCACCAGTCAACTCTCTAACGATCATAATATCTAAACCTGATATAATTTCAGGTTTTAAAGTTGAGGCTTCTACTAATTGTTTAAAACATATTGCTGGTCTCAAGTTGGCAAATAATTTTAATTCCTTTCTTAGTTTTAAAAGTGCTCTTTCTGGCCTTTTAGAAAACTCTAAATTATCCCATTTTGGTCCACCCACAGCTCCAAGAATAACAGCTTCACTTTCAAGAGCTTTATAAAAAACTTCATCTGTGATTGGACTTTTATATTTTTCAAAAGAAGCTCCACCTACTAATCCTTCCTCAATTTCAAAATCTAAAGATTTATTTTTATTAAACCATTCAATAATTTTCTGAACCTCAAAAATAACTTCAGGCCCAATTCCGTCACCCGGTAATAGTAATATTTTTCTTTTTTTAACTTTAATCATTATTAGTTAACCACGGTTTAGTGTTTTTTATTTTATTCTCATAGTTTTGAATATTTAAAATTTTCCCTAATGATAAATCAATATCGTCTATTCCTTCTATGAGACATTTTTTTTTAAAGGAATCTAGATCAAAATTAGCAGCTTTATTTCCGTAAATAATTTCTTGTGTTTCAATTTTAATTTCAATTTCAGTCTCTCTTTTTGAATATTCGGCTAGTTCTTGAATAATTTTTTCATCTAGCACAATTGGTAATATTCCATTTTTAAAACAATTACTGTAAAAAATATCTGCAAAGCTAGGGCTAATAACACATTTAATTCCAAAGTCAGTTAATGCCCATGGAGCATGTTCTCGAGAAGAACCACAACCAAAATTTTTACCAGCTAGGAGAATTTTTGATTCTGAGAAAGGTTTCTTATTTAAAACAAAATCTTTTATTAAATTTCCTTTTTCATCGTACCTCATTTCATAAAATAAATTTTTTCCTAACCCAGTTCTTTTAATTGTTTTTAAAAACTGTTTTGGAATAATCATATCAGTATCAATATTTAAAATTGGCATATGAACAGGGATACTTCTTATGTTTTTAAATTTTTCCATTTAATGAAACTTTCTCACGTCTGTTAAGCAACCGCTTATAGCTGCTGCGACAGCCATGGCTGGGCTAACTAAGTGTGTACGACCGCCGCGCCCCTGTCTACCTTCGAAATTTCTATTTGAAGTTGATGCACACCTTTCTTTAGGATTTAATTTATCTGCGTTCATAGCTAAACACATTGAACACCCTGGTTCTCTCCATTCAAAGCCAGCTTCGATAAAAATTTTATCTAATCCTTCTTTTTCTGCTTGTTCTTTCACTAAACCTGAACCAGGAACTACCATTGCACTAACTGTTTTTGCAACTTTCATACCTTTGATTATTTTTGATGCACTTCTTAGGTCTTCAATTCTTCCATTTGTGCAGCTACCTATAAAAACTTTATCTATTTTTATATCACTAATTTTAACATTAGGTTTAAGCCCCATGTAGTTTAACGATCTATACATAGCAATTTTTCTATCCTCGTTGTTCTCTTTTTCAGGGTCTGGAACATTCCCAGTGACCGATACTATGTCCTGAGGAGACGTTCCCCAGGTTACTAGTGGTTCAATTTCATTTGCATTAATATTTATTTCTTTATCAAACTTACAGTTTTTATCTGAATATAACGTTTTCCAAAATGCGAGGGCATTGTCCCAATTTTCTTCTTTTGGCGATTTTGGTTTCCCTTTTAGATAGTCAAATGTTTTTTGATCAGGTGCTATTAGACCTGCTCTTGCCCCTCCTTCAATTGTCATATTACAAACAGTCATTCTTTCTTCCATGCTTAAATTTCTAATTATTTCTCCTGCAAATTCAATAACATAACCTGTCCCTCCTGCAGTACCTATGGTTCCTATAATTTTTAAAATTACATCTTTAGCTGTAACACCTAGGGGCAAGGATCCATTTACATTAACTCTTAAATTTTTTGATTTTTTTTGAATTAACGTTTGTGTAGCCAAAACGTGCTCAACCTCTGAAGTTCCAATACCAAAAGCAAGGGCTCCGAAAGCGCCATGTGTTGCCGTATGGCTGTCTCCACAGACGATAACTGTACCAGGCTGGGTAAAACCTTGTTCTGGTCCTATGATATGAACAATGCCTTGTCTTTTATCATTCATGTCAAACAGCTCAACAGAGAATTCTTTACAATTATTTTTCAAAGTATCAACCTGTATTCTAGATTCTTCATCTGCTATTCCTTTAGATCTATCAGTTGTTGGGACATTATGATCTGCTACAGCTAAAGTTAAATCAGGTCTCCTAACTTTTCTTCTGTTTAATCTTAGCCCTTCGAAAGCCTGTGGACTAGTTACTTCGTGTACTAAATGACGGTCAACATATAAAAGTTCAGTACCATCACTTTGTTGATGGACCATATGGTCTTCCCAAATCTTATCGTATAAAGTTTTGGACATTTAAAAATGAATTATTTTTTTTCTTTGCTCTCAGTTTTTTTTTTTTCTAGAGCTTCTTTTTTAGATACTGTAACAATTTCTTCTACTTTAGGCACAGTTATTTTAGGTAGTTTTGCAACTACGTCAATCCCAATTTTTTTCTTAATTTTTTCAGCTATTCTTGCAGACTTACCTGTTCTGTCTCTAAGATAGTACAGTTTAGCTCTTCTTACTCTACCCGATCTTATAACTTTAATTGAATCTACTACTGGACTATATAAAGCAAAAGTTCTCTCCACCCCTTCTCCGAAAGATATTTTTCTTACTGTAAAAGATGAATTAATATCTCTATTTTTTCTAGCAATACAAACGCCTTCAAAATACTGAATACGTTCTTTTTTTCCTTCAACAATTCTTACACCGACCTTGATTGTATCTCCAGGGCCAAACTCTGGAATTTTTTTGGTTGTAAGTATTTTAGAGACTGCTGCTTTGTTTATGTCTTCAATATTTTTCATTTTTTTCTTTTAATAATATGTTTTTGCCATAGATCTGGTCTTAGGCGTCGTGTTATAGCCTCAGATTGAGCTAAACGCCACTCTTTAATTTTAGCATGATCTCCTGATAAAAGCACATCTGGTGGTCTTTTTTTTTCCCATTTTTGTGGTTTTGTGTATTGCGGATATTCCAGCAAAGAATTTTCAAAGCTTTCTTCTTTAGTTGAAAGCTCGTTACCTAAAACTCCCGGAAGTAAACGGATGATTGCATCAAGAAAAACAAACGATGCTGTTTCGCCACCGGACAAAACATAATCTCCTAAACTTATCTCTTCAATGTTTCTTGTTTCTAGAACTCTTTGATCTACTCCTTCAAAATGACCACAAATAATATTAATATTTTTTAGCTTGCTAAATTTTTTAGCAATTGTTTGATCATATTTTTTTCCTTTAGGTGATAAATAAACTGTTATTTCTTTTTTTTTATTATTTATATTTTTATCTAGTGCATCAGCTAAAATATCAGCTCGCATTAGCATTCCATTTCCTCCGCCATAAGGAGTATCATCAACAGTTTTATGTTTATCTTTAGAATAGTCTCTAATATTTATTACTTTTAAAGACCATATTTTCTTACTTTTAGCTTTTTTATAAAGCCCTATGTCTAAGGGACCTGGAAATAATTCCGGGTAAAGAGTAAAAATTTTTACATTCAACATTTATTTTTCTAATAGTTTAATCTTTCTTAGCTTCTGTTTTAGGAGCTTCTGTTTTAGGAGCTTCTGTTTTAGGAGCTTCTGTTTTAGGAGCTTCTGTTTTAGGAGCTTCTGTTTTAGGAGCTTCTGTTTTAGGAGCTTCTGTTTTAGGAGCTTCTGTTT
>Ga0307986_10000676_pt1 | contig 24836 bp, 23 predicted proteins | sample EllFjometageno82_FD_203170 | JGI IMG/M metagenome (GOLD analysis project Ga0307986, IMG submission 203170) | Marine microbial communities from Ellis Fjord, Antarctic Ocean - #82 | ecosystem: Environmental > Aquatic > Marine > Unclassified | place: Southern Ocean | collected 2014-10-09 | reverse complement strand
GAAGCAACAAGCGTATTACCTTTAATTGCAAGTGATGCATACCATCGTGAACATTGGAAAAATAGAGATAGAAAAAAATTTTCAAAAATATTTAAATAAAAATATTTAAAAATGAAATATCTTTCAAATAAAAATGGCTTTCTAGGAATTGATAATAAGATCAATTTTAAAGAGCAAGTTGTTGTTGTACCTTTTGGACTTGAAAAAACAGTTAGCTACGGTGGAGGTACCAGAAATGGGCCTAAAGAAATTATTAAGGCCTCCCATCAAGTAGAATTATATGATGAGGAGTTACATTGTGAACCGTATAAAAAGATTGGAATTAAAACGTTAAAGCCATTCAAAATTGATAAAGATATTAAAAAAGCTTTAAAAAAAATGTCAGGTATAAACGAGGAAATTTTGAATAAAAAGCTTTTCCCTATTACTTTCGGTGGGGAACACTCAATTACCCCTGGATGTATTGCTCCATTTGTAAAAAGACATAAAAAAATTTGCTTATTACACTTTGATGCACATGCAGATTTAAGAGAAAGTTATAATGGTGAAAAATTTTCACATGCATCTGCTATCAAAAGATGTCTGGATTATAAGAATGTGTCTATTATTTCTTTTGGCATTAGAAATATCTCTAAAAGTGAAATACCTTTTTTAAATAAAAATAAAGCAAGAATTAATATTTTTTGGGCTAAAGACAAATTAAAGTGGGACTTAAAAAAATTTAAAAAAATGATAAAAGATAAAACTGTTTACCTTACGTTTGATGTCGATGGTTTAGATTCAAGCATTATGCCGGCAACAGGAACTCCTGAACCAGGTGGTTTACTATGGGACGAAACTTTAAATATTATTAAAATTGCTGCCAAAAATTCAAACATTGTTGGCGCTGATATTAATGAATTGTCCCCAATTAAAGGTTTTAACTCTTATAATTTCTTAGTAGCAAAATTAGCCTATAAAATTCTTTCTTATACTTTTGAGTTTAAGAGGTAGTAAGAGTTTTGTTGCTATATGGTGCATGATTACACAAGAACCAACTTTAAATTAATTTTTAATATCTAATATGTTCCAAGATATTTTAACAATAGCGCCCTTTAAGTCTTCTTTATTAAAAAAACTTAATTGAGCTTTTTTTCTTTCTAGAAGTGTTTTACCTAAAAAAATACCCAATCCGAGACCTGCTTTACCAGTTATTTTTTTTGATCTAGACTTTAAATAAGGCTCACCAATAAGCTTAATAATATCTTCTGCAAAACCTGGTCCATCGTCATTTATTGTCAATACAAGGTGTCGATCGTTACTTTTCAATTTTATATATACTTCTTTATCTGCAAATTTAATTGCATTACCAATAAAATTTCTTAACCCGTAAACGATCTCAGGTGATCTTTTAATGTTTATTTTATTTTTATCTCCATCTTCTAGTAAAGTAATTTTTTTATCTGAGTTTTCTGCAAAAGAAATAATAATTTCTTCTAAAAGATCTTCTACTTTTGTTAAATTAATGAACTGATCATCGCTAATTTCTTTTTTTGAAATTTGTTTCAAAATATCACTACATCTCTTAGATTGACTAATTAATAAGTCTAAATCTTTAGAATACCTTGACTTGTCTCCAATTTCTTTTTTTAGCTCTTTGGAGACTACTGAAATAGTAGCAAGTGGTGTGCCTAAGGAGTGTGCTGCAGCAGCAGCTTGTCCACCAAGTGAATCCAATTCATATTCTTTTGCCATTATCTGTTGAAGTTTATCAAGTGCTTCAGATCTTTTTTTTGTTTCACCTGAAAACCTAATTCCAAAGTAACTTAAAAAAACTAATCCAATAATTATAGAAACTAAAGCTCCAAATAAGTAATACTCAGGTAGATTAAAGTTATAAATATCAAAGCCAGGAAGTATCTTGTGATATTCCTTTAAAAGAAACAATAAACCTATAGTTAAGGTTCCAAGAATTATTGTTGTTCCCATGCTCAAAAATGTTGAAGAAACTATGGTTGGAATAATTATAAGTAACGCGAATGGGTTAAAAATTCCTCCAGTGAAATATAGCAAGGCGCTTAGTTGTAGTAAATCATAAGTAAGAAAAAGAGAGGCAGAAAGATCTTTTAATTGATTTGTTCTAATATTAAATTGAAGAACTATATTTGTTATTAAACCTATGAAAATAATAATATGTGTTTCAACATAAGGAAGATCTAATTTTAAATAAAAATGAACAAAATTAATTGCAATAAGTTGACCAATGATGGCGATCCATCTTAAGTTTACTAACGTTTTTTTATCTAAGTGAAGGTTCTCTTCTAATCTGAATAGAGTAGAAAAATTCATTCTAACAACTATATATCTAAATTGGATACTTCTAACGCGTTGCTGGTAATAAATTCTTTTCTTGGTGCTACATCATCTCCCATTAAAATATCAATAATTTTTTGATCTTCTTTTGATTTTTCTTTTGAGCCTTTTGAATACTGCACTTTTAACAAAGTTCTATTTTCTGGATTTAAAGTTGTTTGCCAAAGTTCTTCTGGATTCATTTCTCCTAGTCCTTTAAATCGTTGAATGCTTAGTTTTTGTCTTTGTTCTTCCATAAATTTATTAAATTGTGCTGAACCTTTTTGAATTTTTTTATCAACTTTTTCAGATATTTTAAAAATATACTCTTCTAAGCTTTTTTCGTCTTTTATATAAACGCTTTTTGTACCTTTGGTAACTTTAAACAGCGGTGGTTGGGCTAAATATAAATGACCATTTTCAATTAATTGATTAAATGGGTGGTTGTTAAAAAAAGTTAGTAACAGCGTTCTGATATGAGACCCATCTACATCGGCATCTGTCATAATTATAATTTTATCGTATCTTAAATTTTCTATATTAAAATCTTTTGAGCCAGTACCTAATGCATTAATTAAGGTCACGACTTCATTAGATGACATCATTTTAGCTAAAGCCTTAATAGCATAGTCGTTAACAACTCCATTAGGTTTAGGTTTGTTGGCTACGTATGTATTTAATATTTTACCTCTTAAGGGCAAAACAGCTTGGTATTCACGTGATCTTCCTTGTTTAGCAGATCCACCAGCGGAATCTCCTTCAACTATGTACAATTCTGTTCCTTCTCTTTTTGAAATTTGACAGTCTGCAAGTTTGCCAGGTAAACCAGAAAGTTCGAAAGTACCTTTTCTTCTTACGCTATCTCTTGCTTTTCTTGCAACATCCCTTGCTACTGCCGCTTGAACAATTTTTTCTAAAATATTTTTAGTAATAGGTGGATTTTGATCAAACCATGTTGAAACTTTTTCATTGATAACACTTTCAACAATTAGTCTTATTTCCGAAGAAACTAATTTATCCTTAGTTTGTGAGGAAAATTTTGGATCTGGCATTTTTATGGACAAGACTGCTACTAGTCCTTCTTTAATGTCATCACCTGAGACAGCAACTTTATTTTTTTTAATTAAATTTCTGTCATTTGCATATTTATTAATTACTCTCGTTAAGGCACTTCTAAATCCAAGTAGATGAGTTCCTCCATCTTTTTGATGAATATTATTAGTAAATGCTAGAACATCTTCTGAATAACCTGCGTTCCATTCGAAAGCACATTCAACAACCACTTTTTCTTTTTCTGCGGTTACAAATATTGGTTTTTTAAATATAGCGACTTCATTTTTGTTTATCAATTGAGGTTTTTTTTTGTTTATGTACTGAACAAACTCTAATATTCCACCTTCATACTTGTTAATGTATTCTTTAGGCTTAGAAGTAGTATTGTCGGTTAAAATAATACTTATGCCTTTATTTAAAAAAGCAAGCTCCCGCATTCTTTTTTGTAAAATCGTTGAGCTAAATTTTGTCGAGGTAAAAATTTCCTTAGATGGTAAAAAAGTTATTTTGGTTCCATTTTTTTTAGTTTTACTTATTTCTTTTAAAGACTTTGTCGAATTTCCATCTTTAAAACTTATCAAATATTCCTTACCGTCCCTAAAAATATTAAGATCTAATTTTTCAGACAGAGCATTAACAACTGAAACACCAACTCCATGCAAACCTCCTGATACCTTATAAGAATCATGATCAAATTTTCCTCCGGCATGTAGTTGAGTCATTATAACTTCTGCTGCTGACATTTTTTCTCCTTTGTGCATGTCTACGGGAATACCTCGACCGTCATCTTCTACGGTAATGCTGTCACCTTTGTTCATAATAATTGTAATATTTTTACAGTGCCCAGCTAACGCTTCATCTATGGCGTTATCAACAACTTCAAAAACCATATGGTGAAGCCCAGATCCATCGTCTGTATCGCCTATGTACATACCTGGTCTTTTTCTAACGGCGTCTAAACCTTTTAGAACTTTAATTGAGTCAGCGCTATATGACTGCGCTGGTATTTTTTCTAAATTTTTTGACATTTATTATTGATTTGTTACGCAACCTTGTATCATTCTTTTGATTTGATATGAAATGAACCTTAAACCTGTCCTTAAATTGTTCAATAATAACAACAATTTTAGCTCTAATTTAAAAAAAATAACATGAAACTAATTAATTAGATTTTCATAGGCATTACGACGTAATAACTATTTTTATCAGACATATCTTCAACTAACACTGGAGAGATAGAATCTTTTAAATTAATTTTTAAATTTTTATCTTCAACTTCCGCTGCAATATCGGTTAGGTATTTTGAATTAAAACTAACTATCATTTCTTCTCCAGTAAAGTTTGACTTAATGACTTCGTTACCTTCTCCTGAATTAGTGCTATTGACTGAGAATTTGATGCTATCTTTGCTTAATATTAACTTTACGCCTTCTTTTCTATCTAAAGAAACTGTAATAACTCTTTCAATCGCTTGAACAAAATCAGAAGAAATGACTGTTAGAGTTTTGTCGTTGCTTGTCGGTACTACTTTTCTATAATCCGGAAATTTTCCATCTATTACTTTAGATGTTAGTTTTGTATTTCCAATTTTAAATTGAATCTTACTTTCGCTGGTTTGCACTAAAACTTTTTCATTTGTATCGATTAATAAGCTGCACAATTGAAAAACAGTTTTTTTTGGTAAAATTATTGAGTGAAAAGATTTACCGGTATCGACTTCTATGCTACTTGAAGATAGTCTATGACTATCAGTTGCTACACCGGTTAAATATGTCCTGTCTTGAGATTCAGTAAGGTGTAAATATATACCGTTTAGATAATGCCTAGTATCATCACTTGAAATAGATATTTTTGTTTTATTTAAAAGCGAAAGTAGTTTAGATCTGTTAAATGAAATTTCATCACTTACAAAATCATCAGCAAAATTAGGAAAATTGTCTGTTGGTAAACAATTTAGACTAAAATCAGAATTATCAGTTATTAAATTTAATTTATTTTCACTTTTTAAATCAAACTTAATATCTGAATTTCCTGATATTTTTCTTAGGATATCATATAAAATTGTTGCTGACGTAGTAGTGGCGCCTTCTTTGCTAATTTGAATTTCACTTAGTTCATCATAGAACACTAAGTCTAGGTCAGTTGCAATTATTGATAATTTTCCATTTTTTACATTCAACAGAACGTTAGAAAGAATGGGAAGTGTATTTTTTTTTTCTATAATTCCCTGAACAAGAGTTAATGATTTTAATAATACGTCTCTTTTAATTACAAATTGCATTCATTTTACTCTTCTAATAATAAACTTCGGAGCTGATCAACGTTTCTCTTCATTTCATCGTCTTTTTCTGAAAGTCTTGTTATTGTTTTTACTGCATGAATTACTGTTGTGTGATCTCTGTTAGCAAAACGTCTGCCAATTTCTGGTAAAGATCTAGTCGTCATTTTTTTTGCTAAGTACATTGCAATTTGTCTTGGTCTTGCTAGCGGCCTAGACCTTCTTTGAGATAGCATTTCAGCTAATGGTATATTAAAAAAATTTGCAACCTTATTTTGTATTTTGTCTACCGTAATAATTTTAGCCTGACTAAAGATGTCTTTAAGGATGTTTTTACAATCACTAATAGTTAAAATTTTTTTATGTACTTTGCTAAACGTGACTACTCTGTTCAAAACACCTATTAATTCTCTTATATTTGTCTTACTTTCTATTGCTATGAAATTGATAACTTCTTCGCTTATACTGCTACTTTCTTTAAATTGACTCTGAATATCTTCTAGACGCTTTTTAATAATTTTTACTTTCAAGTCTAAGTCTGGTGCATCAATATCAACTACAAGGCCTCCAGCTAAACGAGATTTTATTCTTTCTTGAACTCTGTCTAATTTTATTGGAGCTCTATCCGCTGAAATAATTACTTGCGAGCTTTTATCAATCAGACTATTGAATGTATGAAAAAACTCTTCCTGTAATCCTTCTTTGCCTCTAATAAACTGAATATCATCAATAATAAATACTGATGACTTTCGAAAGAAATCTTTAAAATTGACCATATCATTTTTTTTTATTGATTTGATAAAATGATACATAAATCGTTCTGCGGAAATAAACATAACATTGGTCTTTTTTTCTAGCTCTAGACCTATAGCATTTAAAAGGTGTGTTTTACCTAGCCCAACTCCTCCATATATATAAAGCGGGTTGTATCTAGATGTTTGTTCGCAAACTTTTTTTGAAGAAGATAAAGCAACTTCATTACTTAAACCAGATACAAAATTATCAAAATTTAAATTAGGATTGAGTCTGTTATAATTCAGTATTGAGTCCTTAATCTCACTAATTTTGTTAAAATCTTCGATTTTAAAAACATCCGTAGAATTAATTCTATGTTCTTCTGATATTTGAAATTCAACTCTATTAATACTGTTCTTAAATGTTTTTAATTGAGACAGTATTTTATCTAAATATCTAGATACTATCCAATCCCTAAAAAATCTAGTAGGTACACCGAGAATAAGATGGTCATTATATTCTTTTAGTAAAGAGATGTTTTTTAGCCAACTAGAATACACTTCCGCACCAAAATTTTTTTCGAAAGAAACTTGAACATTTTCCCATATGATAATTTTTTCCTCTTCTGAAGAAAATGTTTCTTGAGGCTTTAAAGATTTTTTTTCCATGTAATTTATATTGTGAACTCTTATTTATTTTTTCTAATAACTAATTACAAGAAGTTTGTTTTAAAATTGAAAAATAATTCAAGACAGGTTGTATTTTATGTTTTTTAAAAAATTATTTTATTTTATATTAAAATTTTACAGCTAAAGATTTAAAGCCCTACATCTAGAAATTTTTTTTTAAACATTCTAAATATAGTAAAGATTTAAACTTGGGGTTTAAAAAAAAGAAACAACCAGAACGAGTTTCAATTGTAGATTTAATTGGAAATTTTTTTTGAAATTTTTGAAATTTTTCTTGACGCAGTTTTCTTGTTTATTGTGCCTGTTTTGGCTACTTGCATTAAAATAGATTGAAAATCAGAGAAAAAGGCTTTTATCTTTTCTTTTTCACCACTTTTTATAAGATCTTCCATTTTTTTAACTGCGGCTCTGTATTTACTTTTTCTAATACGATTAACGGCAGTTTGTTTAGCTACTCTTCTTACTTTTCTAATAGCTGAGGCTGTATTTGGCATATTGGGTGATGTATATCCCTTTAAAATATGTGGGTCAACTTCAATTATTTTTGACACCTGGGACAAAAAAATGAGGATCGGCCGGAAGTGACTATCTTTTTTATAATACCCGTACATTTTTTAGTTTTACATTTTTCTTTTTCTCTATTGTAGACATTAAATGTTTGTTGAAAGTTGCCACCCTGTCCTTCTGTGCTAGTAAAGTCTTTTATGGAGGAACCTCCTTGATATATTGATTTTTTTAAAATTTTCTTTGTATACTTGACTATCTCAATTAATTCTTGCTTATTAATTTTCTTAACAATTCTATTAGGACTTATTTTGCATAAAAATAATATTTCATTACAATATATGTTTCCTAGGCCTGCAATAAATTTTTGATTCATTAATAAATCTTTAATTTTTATTTTTTTGCTTAAAAAATAATTATTAATATACTTTACGTTAAAATATTTAGTTAAAGGTTCGGGTCCTAAGAACCTAAGATGATTACAGTCATAAACATTCTGACTTTGAAATAATTTTATAAATCCAAACTTTCTTACATCATTATAAACTACTTTAAGCCCTTTGTTTAAAAAAAGAGTTAAATGGTCGTGTTTAGAATCATTTTTATTTAAAGTATAATAAAAACTTGTTTTGTATTTTTTATTTTTATCAAAAATAAAAAATTTCCCTGTCATTCCTAGGTGAGCCAAAATTGTTAAATTATTTTCAAGACTAATGAGTAAATATTTAGATCTCCTTTTAATAGAAACAATCTTTAAGCCTTTAATTTTAGAGAGCTCTTTGGCATCTATTTTATATCTTAGTTTATTGTTATTAATAACGACTCTTTTTATTGTTAAATTTTTAATTCTACTCTCTAGTGACTTTTTAACAACTTCAACTTCTGGCAATTCTGGCATATAATTTATCTATGAATATTCATAATCAGGATAAAACTAAACTAGTCAACTCTGTATTTGACAAAGTTTATAAAAATTATGATTTAATGAACGACTTAATGTCATTTGGTGTTCATAGATTATGGAAAAAAAATCTTATCACTTGGATGAATCCACAAATTGGCAACAAAATAATTGATGTTGCATCTGGTACTGGAGATTTGGCTAAAATTATTTCTGAAAAAAACGATAATCAAAACATAGTTAATTGTGTTGAACCTAATAAAGGTATGCTTGAAACTGGCAAACAAAAACTCAAATCTTTTAAGAATATAAAGTGGCATCTTTCGTCTGCAGAAAAATTATTATTTAAAGATAATTATTTTGATTTTTATACAATTAGTTATGGCATAAGAAATGTTACAGACATAAATTCTTGCCTAAAGGAAGCCTATAGAGTTCTGAAACCAGGTGGTCGTTTTTTATGTCTTGAATTCTCAAAAGTTGAGAATGAAATTTTAAAGCTATTGTATCAACAATATTCTAAGTTGATTCCAATGTTTGGTAAAATTATTGTAGGTAGCTCTGAACCTTATGAGTATTTAACAACTAGTATAGAGAAATTTTATAATCAAAATGATCTTTCAGACTTACTAAAAAATAATAATTTTTCAAATGTTCAATTTAGAAATTTATCTAATGGCATTTCTGCTATACACTCTGGCTGGAAAATCTAAAAATGTTCAAAAGTATTTTTCAATTATTTAAAATAGCAAGAAAACTTGCTTCTTCCGGAGCTGTTGAAACAATAAATGAAATTTATAATATACCTTTTTTTATAAAACTATTTTTTGATTTGTTTTCAATTGGTTCTAAAAAAAAACAAATTCAAAGCTACAAAAAACCTGGAGAAAAACTATGTGACGCTCTTGAAGGTATGGGTACTACCTTTATAAAATTAGGGCAATTCTTGGCTACCAGACCAGATATTATAGGAGAAACTCTAGCTGATGACCTAGTTAAGCTTCAAGATAAGTTGCCACCTTTCGAACTTTATGAGTCAAAAAAAATTTTAAAAAAAGAAATTGGTGAAGCCTTATTTAAGAATATAAAAGATTTAAGTGAACCTATAGCGGCTGCTTCTATTGCTCAAGTACATATTGCAAAAATAAATATTGATAACGTAACTACCGAAGTTGCAATAAAAATTTTGAGGCCTGATATTGAAAAACATTTTAACGAAGAGCTCGATGCTCTAATGTTATTTGCTTATATCGTAGAAAGTATTTTTGCTAAAACAAAAAGATTAAAATTAGTCGAGGTTGTCCACTTATTAAAAGAAATTACCAACATCGAAATGGATTTAAGATTTGAGGCAGCTGCTGCAAATGAATTGTATGAAAATACTAAGAATGACTTTGGATTTAATGTCCCAAAAATATATTGGAACTATACTTCTAGAAGGGTACTTACCTTAGATAAAGTTAACGGTATATCTATAAGGGAACAAAAATTACTTGAAGATTCTGGTGTAAATTTAAAGAATCTTGCAGAAAATTTAATACAACATTTTTTAAAACAAGCTGTTAGAGATGGCTTTTTTCACGGTGATATGCATCAAGGAAATTTATTTGTTGATAAAAATGGAAATATCATTCCTGTAGATTTTGGAATTATGGGCAGACTTGATAAATATAATAGAAAATATTTAGCTGAAATTCTTTATGGGTTTATTCAAAGAGATTATGTAAAAGTTGCTGAAGTGCATTTTCAAGCTGGCTTGATTCCTAAAGATGCTTCTAAAGAAGAATTTGCACAAGCGCTACGTTCTGTCGGTGAGCCAATCTTTGGTCAGTCTATTAAGGATATTTCTGGTGGTAATTTATTAGCACAACTTTTTGAAATTACAGAAAAATTTAATATGCCTACTCAAACTCCTCTCTTATTACTTCAAAAGACTATGGTTGTTGTGGAGGGTGTAGCAAGAAAACTTTACCCTGAAACAAATATATGGGATGTATCACGGCCAGTTCTTGAGGATTGGATAAAAAATGTAAAAAGTCCAAAAGCAACTTTCGATGCTGCTCTACATACATCAGCTGAAATTTTAAAGAGGATACCCGATTTTCCAAACTTTATGGATAAAGCAAACTACGCACTTCAATTGCTCGCAGAAGGAAAATTAAACTTAGGTCTAAAAAATAGCAAAGGCCTAGAAGTGCAGGAGATGAGATTAAAAAGCTTAAGAAACAATATTATCATTGGATTTTTAGGTATTGTAATTGTTGTTTTATTAGTATTTTAATTAACGCCATGGCACTGCAAAATAAAAAAATTCTTCTAGTTATTGGCGGAGGTATTTCTGCTTACAAAGCCCTTGATCTAATAAGATTATTAGTAAAAAATAACGTTGAAGTAAAAACTATACTAACCAAAAGTGGTAAAGAATTTGTTACAAATTTATCTATAACTTCGCTGTCTAACAATAAAGTTTTTGAAGATATATTTGATGTAAATAACGAAAAAGAAATAGATCATATTTCTCTTTCACGTTGGGCGGATATAATTTTAACCTTACCTACTACTGCAAATATGATGACAAAACTAAGTGCTGGAAAAGCTGAAGATCTCGCAACTACTGTTATATTAGCTTCTAATAAAGATGTTTTGCTTGTGCCTGCCATGAATGTTCGAATGTGGTTACATAAAGCAACTCAAAACAATTTAAAAACTTTGCTAGATTTTGGTTATAAGTTTATTGGACCTGTTGATGGAGAAATGGCTTGTGGAGAATATGGTGAAGGTAAAATGTCAAGTCTTCGTCAAATTTTTGCATACCTGAAAGATTACTTTAATAATAAAGATTTAGTTAAGAAAAAAAATATTAGAGCGTTGGTTACTACGGGCCCTACTCGAGAATATATAGATCCGGTTAGATATATTTCAAATGAATCTAGTGGTAAGCAAGGATATGAAATAGCACTGGCTCTATCTAAATTAGGCGTCAAAACTACTTTGATAGCAGGTCCAACTTCGCTAAATTTTTCTAAAGATCTCAGTGTAAAAAAAATAATTAACGCTGAAGAGATGATGATTGCTGTACAAAAACTTTTACCAGTTGACATAGCTGTTTGTGCTGCGGCTGTAGCTGATTTTAAACCAAAAAGTATAAGCAGGCAGAAAATAAAGAAAAATAAGAAAAATTATAATTTTTTAAATTTAGAAAAAAATAAAGATATTTTGGAATATCTTGGTAAAAATAATAAATTAAGACCAAAAATACTTGTAGGTTTTTCTGCGGAAACAGAAAATTTAATAGAGAATGCTACAGATAAGCTGAATAATAAATATTGCGATATGATTATTGCAAATGATATTTCTAAGAAAGAAACAGGTTTTAATGTAGATTACAATAAAATTTCAATAATAGAGAAAAATGGAAAAATTGAAAGTCTTCCTAGAAATAAAAAAAGTTATATTGCGACCAAAATAGCTAAAAAAATAATTGATAAACTTTTAATCAATGACAAAAGTACAAATTAAAAAATTATCTAAAGAAGTATTAACACCAAAATATGAAACACCTGGCTCTTCCGGTATGGACATAGCTGCATATATTGAACAAGACGTAGTAATTGATTCTGGTGACAAAGCTTTAATACCAACTGGTTTTTCTCTTTCTATTCCTCAAGATCACGAGATTCAAATTAGACCAAGATCCGGACTGGCAGCAAAAAGAGGTATAACTGTTTTAAATACACCAGGAACTATCGATGCAGATTACCGAGGTGAAATTAAAGTAATTTTAATAAATCTTAGTAAAGATAAATTTATTGTAAAAAAAGGTGACAGGATTGCTCAAATGGTTGTTTGTCCTGTGGTCAAGGTCCAATTGGAGGACGTACAAGAATTATCTTTAACTAACCGGGGTGTTGGCGGGTTTGGTTCTACTGGAGCTAAATAGTACTGCCTATGAAAATAAGTAATGTTGAACTTTTAAGATATTCAAAACAAATAATTCTAAAAAAAATAGGCATTTCAGGACAAAAAAAAATTTCTTCTACCAGAGTTTTAATAGTAGGAGTAGGTGGACTGGGGTGCCCTTTAGCATTGTATTTAACAAACACTGGAATTGAAAATATAGGCATTGTTGATAATGACAAAGTAGATGTTTCTAACTTAAATAGACAAATATTGTTTAACAAAACAGATGTTGGTAAATATAAAGTTGTTCAAGCTAGAAAGTTTTTAAAAAAAATAAATAAAAAAGTTAAGATTAATATTTACAAATATTGGTTAACCAAAAAAAATATTAAAAATATTATAAGCAAATATGACATAATATGTGATTGTTCTGATAATTTTACCACAAGATACCTGCTAAATAACTTTTGTTTTGAAAATAAAAAAATATTAATTTCAGCGGCAATAAGTAAATTTGATGCACACATATTTAATTTTAACTTTACTAAAAATGTTCCTTGTTACAAATGTTTTATGCCTGAAATTCCCAATGTAGAGAACAAATGCGATACTGAGGGAATTTTGCCTACAGTTGCGGGTATCGCTGGATGTCTTCAGGCGAATGAAGTAATAAAATCTATTTTAGACAAAAAGAATGAACTTTTAGGAAAAATGATAATTTTTGATACTTTTAGGTTAAATTTTAGAAAAGTTAAACTAACCAAAAATTCCAATTGTTTATGTTGTGCAAAATAATGATTAAAAAAATATTCTTTATTTTTTTTTTTTTTTTAAATATAAATATTTTATGTGCCGAAGAGTACTTTTTAACTTTGCGTAATAACACTACTAATTTAAGACAAGGACCTTCATTCGATCACCCCATAAAAATAATTTATAAAAAAAAATACCTTCCTATTAAAGTTTTAGACAGCTCAGATAATTTTAAAAAAATAAAAGACCATGAAAATAATAGTGGCTGGATTCATATCTCGCAACTTTCAAAAAGAAAAGCTGCCTTGACTAATAACAATCAAGTTATCATGTTTAAAAACTCTACAATCTTTTCTTCACCGTTGGCAGTTTTAGATCAAGGAAGACTTTGTCTGATCTTAAAATGCAATGATGAATGGTGCAAAATTAAAAGTGAAAAATACTCTGGCTGGATAAAAAAAGAAAATCTTTGGGGAAATTTCTAATTAAATCTATTTTCCAACAAGCAGGCAACTAAGTGGATACGGTCTTGTTCTCCTCCGTTAAAAAAATTGTGATACTTGGTGTTGTTGGTTATCGTAACCGATCCATCCGCAGGTAAGTGCTTAGCAACATTTTCGATTACCATTAAACATCCTGGATTTGTTATTATTGGAATGTGTAATCTTGGCTCTGGATCTCTGTGCCAACTAAGTGTTGATCGTGGTTCTTTTAATAAAATTCTAACTCTACCAAGTTTAAATTTTTTTTTTAATGTTTCGTACACTTCTGCAAAATAAGTGTTTTTAAATTCTGATACTAATTCGGTATATTTAGATTCATCTATATTAATATCTCTTGTAACTTCTTTCCCTGTTTCATCTGGTTTTGTCCAGTAAACTCCTCTGATATTATGTCCTTTGATTGATTCCTTATCATTAGGTATTTGGTTCAACGAAATAGCACCAAAACTAGAGACACCTGGCGTGTCAAATTTTTTTTTATTTAATATGCTTTCTAAATCTTTTCTTAATTTAGATATATCAAAAGTAAGTTCGTTAACTTTGTGGAAATCTTCAAAATTTAAATTACCCATAATTTAATATCATTTAACACTAAAAAGCTTTTAATAACTGTGGTTTTTTGTCATTGCCTTGCTTTATTAATATATAATTAATATGTATATCAAGATAAATTAATCAAAAAATATGCAAAAAAGTAATTATAATTACAATGAATTAATAGACTGTGGAAAAGGAAATCTTTTTGGCGTAGGCAATGCCAAATTGCCACTCCCGCCAATGTTAATGTTTGACCGTATTACTCAAATTACAGCTGATGGTGGAACCTATAAAAAAGGCTTAATAAAAGCGGAACTAGATATAAAAAACGATATGTGGTTTTTTAACTGTCATTTTAAAGATGATCCGGTTATGCCAGGTTGTCTTGGACTTGATGCTATGTGGCAGCTAGTTGGATTTTATCTAGGGTGGTTGGGTGAACCAGGTAAAGGAAGAGCTTTAGGTGTAAATGAAGTTAAATTTACTGGAGAGATTTTAGAAAAAGTTAAACTTGCAACATATGAAATTGAGATAAAAAGAATATTAAAAAAAGAAGGTGCTACTGTTGGATTGGCTAACGGAACGTTAAGTGCTGATGGCAAAATTATTTATAAAGCTCAAAATTTAAAAGTGGGACTATTTAAATCATGAAAAGAGTGGTGATAACTGGTCTTGGGATAGTATCTTGTCTTGGAAATAGTCAAGAAGAAGTTTACCAGTCACTTCTTAATTCAAAATCTGGAATATCTATTTGTGAAGAGTACAAAGAATACAATTTGAAGAGTCATGTCCACGGTAAACCTAAGATTAAACTTGAAGATCATATAGACAGAAAAACTATAAGATTTATGGGATCTGGATCGGCATATAATTATATTGCTATGAAAGACGCTATAAAAGACTCAGGTCTTGAAGAAAAAGACGTAAGCAATAATTTAACTGGGATCGTAATGGGATCCGGTGGACCTTCTATAGAAAATGTTATTTTGGCAGCAGACAAAACTAGAGCAAAAACACCAAAATTAATGGGACCGTTCATTGTTCCAAGAACCATGGCGAGTACTGCTTCTGCAACATTGGCAGTACCTTTTAAAATAAAAGGTGTAAATTACACTATGAGTTCTGCGTGTGCAACTAGTGGACACTGCATAGGTAATTCAGTGGAACTTATTCAGTCAGGTAAGCAAAAAATTATGTTTGCTGGTGGGAGTGAAGAGTTGCATTGGGCTTTGACTGCAATGTTTGATGCTATGACAGCTTTATCTTCAAAATATAACGACACGCCTGAAAAGGCTTCTAGAGCTTATGATAGGTCACGCGACGGCTTTGTGATTGCTGGAGGTGGAGGAGTCTTGGTTATTGAAGAATATGAACACGCAAAAGCAAGAGGTGCAAAAATTTATGCTGAAATTACTGGCTACGGGGCAACATCGGATGGCTACGATATGGTTGCACCATCAGGTGAAGGTGCGGTAAGATGTATGCAAGCAGCACTAAGCACTGCAAAAAATAAAGTAGATTATATCAATACCCACGGGACTTCTACTCCAGTTGGAGATGTTACAGAACTAAAAGCTGTAGGAGAAACTTTCAAAGATCAAATTCCAAAAATAAGTTCAACAAAATCTTTGTCTGGACATCCTTTGGGGGCTGCCTCAGTGCACGAAGCTATTTATTGTTTAATAATGATGAAAAATAATTTTATCACTGCATCAGCTAATATTACTGAAATGGATGATGTAGCTAAAAATTTTCCAATTGTTACTAAAACTGAAAAAAACGTTAATCTAAATACTGTTATGTCCAATAGTTTTGGGTTTGGTGGTACCAATGCAACATTGATTTTTGAAAAGGTATAGATGAGTTTAGTTAAGGGAAAAAAAGGATTAATAATGGGTGTTGCTAATGAGCGATCTATAGCTTGGGGTATATCTCAGAAACTTGCTAATGCTGGTGCAGAATTAGCTTTCACATACCTTGGTGAGGCATTAAAAAAAAGAGTTATACCATTAGCTAAATCATTAAATTCAGACTTTACGTTAAGCTGCAATGTTGAAAATAAAGAAGAGATAATTAAACTATTTGAAGATATAAAAGAAAAATGGGGTCAGATAGATTTTGTTGTTCATGCAGTAGCTTTTTCTGACAAATCAGAATTGTCAGGTGAATATTTAAATACAAGTAGAGAAAATTTTTTAAAAAGTATGTTGATTTCATGTTTTTCTTTTACGGAGGTGGCAAAAGAAGCGTCAAAAATAATGAAAGCAGGAGGGAGTATGTTAACCCTTACTTATGAGTCCACTAAAACAATTCCAAACTATAATGTTATGGGAGTTTGCAAATCTGCGCTCGAAGCAAGTGTAAAATATTTAGCAAGAGACTTAGGTGCTAAAGGTATTAGGGTTAATGCGATAAGTGCAGGACCTATCAAAACCCTTGCTGCTTCTGCAATTGGAGATGCAAAATTTCTTTATAAATGGAATGCAGATCACTCTTTTTTAAAAAGAAATGTTGATATTCATGATGTTGGTAATTCTGCTTTGTATTTAATGAGTGACCTTGCTGCAGGTGTTACAGGTGAAATACATTATGTAGATGCTGGATATAACAAGCTTGGAATGCCAGATCCTAAAAATATTACTTAGAATATAATTAAATTTAATTAGTACTATTCGGCAGTTGCTTGTTTTATAGACAGTTTAACTTTACCTCTATCAAAACCTAATACTTTTACTGACACTTCGTCTCCTTCTTTCACAACATCGGCAACTTTTTCAACTCTTTTTGCTGCAAGTTCAGATATATGGACTAGACCATCTTGTTTGCCTAAAAAATTAACGAATGCTCCAAATTCCATTACTTTGACAACCTTGCCTTTATAGATTTTTCCTACTTCAGCTTTTGCTACTAGACTTTTAATAATATCAATTGCTATTTTTCTAGATTCTTCATCTGGTGCCGCTACTGTTACTTCTCCTGTATCTTTTACATCTACTTTCGCTCCTGACTTTTCTACAATCTCTCTAATAGTTGCTCCACCTTTACCTATAACAGTTGCTATATCTTTTTTATCTACAGTAATAATTTCCATTTTTGGTGTGTGTTTAGAAAATTCTGTTCTTGAAACTTTCAAGGCTTTGTCCATTTCTCCTAGGATGTGTTCTCTTCCACCTTTTGCTTGGTCTAAAGCTTTCTCCATTATTTCAAACGTTATACCCTCAATTTTAATGTCCATCTGAAGGGATGTTATTCCACTTTTAGTTCCTGCTACTTTAAAGTCCATGTCGCCTAAGTGATCTTCATCTCCTAGAATATCTGATAACACTGAAAATTCTTTTCCTTCTTTAATTAAACCCATGGCTATACCTGCTACTGGCTCTTTCATAGGTACACCAGCGTCCATAAGAGCTAGTGAAGTTCCACAAACAGTGGCCATTGAAGATGAACCGTTAGATTCCGTAATCTCAGATACAACTCTTAAGGTATAAGGAAAGTTTTCTTGCTTAGGTAAAGACGAATTTATTGCTCTCCATGCTAATTTTCCGTGTCCTACCTCTCTTCTCCCGGTTCCTATTCTCCCACATTCTCCTACAGAAAAAGGTGGAAAGTTATAATGAAGCATAAATCTATTTCTTTGCATGCCGTTTAAGCTTTCAACTCTTTGTTCGTCATCTGACATTCCTAGTGTAGTCACTACTAAAGCTTGAGTTTCACCTCTTGTAAATAAAGCCGACCCGTGAGTTCTAGGTAATATACCAACTTCACATTTAATTTGTCTAACATCAGCCAAACCTCTTCCATCAATCCTTTTTTTGTCCTTAAGAATTGCAGTTCGGACAATATCTTTCTCAAGTGATTTTAATTGAGCCATTGCTTGGTTTTCACTAATATTTTCGTCATCAACAAACATTTCTTTACATTTTGTTTCTGCTTCTGAAATTGCAGTTGATCTTTTCTTTTTATCTATTTCTTTGAATGCTGTTCTAAGATCTGCTTCTAGGGCTTTAGCAATTTTAGCTTTAACTGCCGAATGGTCGAGAGTTTCAATTTTCCACTTGGGCTTACCAGCTTTTTTAGCTAATTTTTCTATAGCTTCAATTATTGGTACAAAATTTTCATGCCCAAATTTAACTGCATCTAACATTACTTTTTCTGTTAACCCTGAAGTTTCTGACTCAACCATTAAAACTGCATCTTTGGTTCCAGCAACAACTAGATCTAATTCTGATTCCTCAAGTTCTTTTGGTGATGGGTTTAGTATGTATTTACCATCTTTATATCCAACTCTACTTGCAGCAATAGGGCCGCCAAAGGGTAATCCTGAAATAGCTAATGCGGCTGAAGATGCAATGATTGACAGTACATCTGCTTGGTTTTCTCCATCGTACGATAATACTGTTGGAAGCAGCTGAACTTCATTCATAAAACTTGAGGGAAATAAAGGTCGTATTGGTCTGTCTATTAATCTTGAAATTAATTGTTCAGATTCAGTTGGTCTCGCCTCTCTTTTAAAATATCCACCTGGGATTTTTCCTGCTGCATAATATTTTTCCTGATAATTGACAGATAGCGGAAAAAAATCTTGACCGTCTCTGAGTTTTTTTGCACCTACTACAGTTGCTATAACTACTGTTTCACCACATGTAGCTATTATTGCTCCGTCAGCTTGCCTTGCAATTTTACCTGTTTCTAATGTTATTTTTTTATCATTAATTTTTATTTCTTCTTTGTGTATTTTGAACATTATTTCCTTAAATTTAATTGTTTAATTACTTTACTGTAGGAGTCTGGATTTGTTTTTTTTAAATAAGCTAAAAGTTTTTTTCTTCTATTGACTGATTTGGTCAAGCCCATCGTGGAATGCTTGTCTTTTTTAAATTTTTTAAAATGCTCTGATAATCTTGTTATTTTATCTGTTAATAATCCAACTTGAACTTCTGATGAACCTACATCTTTCTCGTGAATAGCGAGAGATTTAATTGTTTCTTTTTTTTTCTGCGTCATTTTTTTTATTTATATTAATTAATCTTTCTATCTTTTCAGCATATTCAAAAGAATTATCTTCTACAAATGCAAGCCTAGGAAGAAACTTCATATCAAGTTTTTTTGACAGTGCCCTTCTAACAAGATGTGCGAACTCAGTCAAGATACTTACTATTCTTTTAGCTTCTTTACCGCCCAATGGTATTACATACACTCTTGCAGATTTAAGGTCTGGAGTCATTTTTACCTCTGTTACTGTTACTAGACTGGTATTTAGAGCTAAAATCTTAGCTTCATTCCTGATAAATATTTCACCTATATTCTGTTTGATCAATTCTCCAACACGAAGTTGTCTTTGAGAATATGTTGGCGATTTTTTGCCTTTTCCCATTTTTATATCTGTCTATCTATTTTTTCAGAAAGATATGCCTCTATTACATCTTTTTCTTTAAAATCTATAAAATCTTTTAGGCTTATTCCACATTCTAAACCGTTTTTAACTTCTTTCACTTGGTTTTTTTCTCTAAAAATACTTGAAATTTCACCGGTGTAAACGACGGCACCATCTCGTATTAATCTGGCTTTTGCTTTATTCTTTATTTCACCTTCTGTTACTTTTGAGCCTGCTATTTTTCCAGCATCAGAGACTTTGAAAACTTTCAAAATTTCTGCTGTTCCGATAATTGTTTCTTTTACTTCTGGCTCCAATAATCCTGAAAGTCCTTTTTCAATAAGTTCTAATACTTCATAAATAATATTAAAATATTTAATTGTTACATGCTGTTGTTCGGCTAATTTTTTTGCTTGATTATTTGGCTTCACATTGAAACCGATCAAAAGTGCGTTTGAAGCTTTAGCTAAAGAAACATCAGATTCATTAATCATTCCTATATCGGCTAATATAATATTTGCTTTTACCTCAGGGTGCTCAATCTTATTTATAGCATTTTTGAGTGCTTCGCTTGATCCTTGAACATCTGACTTAATAATTATATCTAATTCTTCTTTGGTGTTTTGGTTTTCAAATATTGATGTTTTGTCCTTGACTGCAACAGCTGGTTTTACTGAAACAGAAAAGCTTTTATTGAATTCCGCAATCTCTTTTGCTTTATCCTCATTCTCCGTGACTACAAACTCTGCTCCAGCAAACGCTGACTCGTTCATTCCAAGAATTTCAACAGGCATCGAAGGAGATGCTTCATCTATTAATTTACCATCATAGTTAATCATCGCTCTAATTTTTCCGTAAGTATTTCCACATACAAAATAATCTGCTTTTTGTAGTATTCCATTAGTTATTAATATTGTTGAAACAGGACCTTTACCTTTATCTATTTTAGATTCTATTACAACTCCTCTTGCTGGCCCGCTGAAAGATGCTGAAAGATCCAATATTTCAGATTGAAGTGAAATAATCTCTTTTAGTTTATCTAAATTAATTTTTTGTGTAGCAGAAACTTCTACGAATAAAGTATCTCCGCTAAAATCCTCGGCTATCAACTCATACTTCATTAAATCATTTTTAATTTTAGTTATGTTTTTATCTGGTAAATCACACTTGTTTATAGCTACTATAATTGGAACTTTTGCTGCCTTGGAGTGTTGTATTGCTTCAATTGTTTGAGGCATGATTCCGTCGTTGGCGGCAACAACTAAAACAACAATATCTGTAATTTTGGAGCCACGAGCGCGCATCTCAGTGAATGCAGCGTGACCGGGTGTATCAATAAAAGTTATAATCTTATTTTTTTCAGTTTTAACTTGATATGCTCCAATATGTTGAGTAATACCTCCGTGCTCACCTGAAACTACGTTGGTGTTTCTTAAAGCATCAAGTAAAGATGTTTTGCCATGATCTACATGGCCCATTATTGTTACAACAGGTGGTCTTTTTTCTATTTTTCCCTCTAATTGATTTTTCTTTTTCTTTATCTCTAATCCTGGAGCAGTTTCAATAATTGGGTTGTGCCCAAATTCTTTTACAATATATTCTGCGGTGTCTTTATCAATGATGTGATTTATTGATGCAACAACCTTCATGTTAAATAAAAATTTAACGACCTCTGCAGATCTTTCTGCCATACGATTTGAAAGTTCTTGAATTGTAATTTGCTCCGGAATATTAACGTCTTTAATTACTTTTATTGATTCCTTTCTTTCATCTGAAGTATCTGTTTTTTTTTCTTTTAATCTCGCTCTTTTTACAGATGCTAAACTTCTTTGTTTAATTTCAACTTCTTCTACATTCATAGCTCTTGAGACGCTAAGTTTAAAATCTCGCTTTAAAGAGAGCGGGTCAAGCTTTAATTTTGTTTTAGAAGGTGATTTAGCATCCTTTTTAATGAAATTTTTTGTTGCCTGCTGTTCAATAAATTTTCTTACAACAGTTTTTTTAGCGGGCTCTGACTTTTTAAAAAGTCCAGGTTTAATGTTTGATTTACTATCTCTTGAAGATTTAAAGGGAGCTTTTTTTTCTATAGAAAAAGTTTTTTTTCCGTCTCTGGAAAGAGAGGAAAGATCAATCTTTTTAGACGTGTTTGTTGAAATAGTTAAAGTTTTTTTTTTTTTCTTTTGATCTTCCATGAATTTTTATTTAAAAACTATCTCTCTAGCGGCCATAATCAATTGATCGGCTTCTTCTCTTGAAAGAGAAAACTCTTCTAAATATCCTTCTATTCTAATTTTTTTTCCTTTTATTTCGTCAAAACCTCCGATTAATTCATCAGACGAAAGATCTGCAAAATCACTCAATTTTTTAATATTTCTTTGTCCAAGCAACACTAGCATGCCTTGCGTAATACCCTTTAAATTTACTAGGCCGTCTTCCATTCCTAATTCTTTCAATCTTTTCGAAATTTCATCTTTTTCTTTAATTAAATTTTCTTTTGATCTATTAATTAACTCGCTCGCTGTGGCTTCATCTATACCTTCAATTTTAGTAATGTCCTCTGGCATCGCTTGAGATAATTCTTCAATACTCTGCATTCCCTCTGATACTAAAAGTTGACCTAAAGTTTCATCAACTTCCAAGCTTTTGACTAGATTTTCTGTTTTTTCTTTAAATTCTGTTTGTCTTCTTTCTGAGTCTTCTTGGTCTGTCAAAATATCTATTTCATAGTTAGTTAATTTTGATGCGAGTCTAACGTTTTGACCTCTTCTTCCGATCGCTTTACTTAAGTTTTCTTCAGTCAAAATTACATCAATTCTTTTATTGTCTTTATCAATTAGTACTTTTTGAATTTCTGCAGGAGATAAAGATTCAGAAATTAATGTCGGCAAATCTTCTGTCCATTTTATTATATCAATTTTTTCTCCGTGCAATTCATTAACTATAGTTTGAACTCGGCTTCCTCTCATACCAACACAAGCCCCGACAGGATCAATAGAACTTTCGTTTGATGAAACACAAATTTTAGCTCTACTACCAGGATCTCTTGCGACGGCTTTTATTTCTATTAAACCTTCGTAAATTTCAGGCACTTCTTGAAAAAATAATTTAGCTAAAAACTGTGGATGTGCTCTTGATAAAAATATTTGGTGTCCTTTAAGTTCTTTTTTAACTTCATAACAATAAGCTTTTACACGATCACCTGTTTTTAATATTTCTCTTGGAATGAGTTCATCTTTTTTTATTACTCCTTCAGCTTTGCCTAAGTCCATAATTACATTTCCATATTCTAGTCTTTTTATAATTCCACTTAAAATTTGACCTTGTTTTTCAATAAAATCTTCGTATTGTCTATTTTTTTCAGCTTCCTTAACTCTTAGACTAATAACTTGTTTAGCACTCTGAGCTGCTATTCTTCCAAAATCTATTTGAGGCAAATCTTCAAATATTTGATCTCCAACTTTAAGATCTTTGTTTTTTTTGTCTATAGACTGCACATCATTTAAAATTATTTGTTTGCTTGAATCTTCAACTTGATCAACTATATCTAAAACTTTTTGAATTTTAATTTCACCACTTAGTCGATCAATAATAACTCGAATATTATTTTCAGTTCCAAATTTAGTTAAAGCCGCTTTTTGTATAGCGCTTTCCATTGATTCTAGAACTATTTCTTTGTCTATAGATTTTTCATTTGCAACAGCTTCTACGATTCTTAATAATTCAACTTTGTCTAATCCTCTATTTAGCATTTTTTTCCTTTTTAGTTTGCTCCAAAAAAAAATGGGCTAAAGCCCATTTTGTAAACATATAATTTTCTTATATCTAATGATAATTTAAGGCTTTTTCAAGGTTACATTTTAAAAATATTAGTTTTATCGGTTTTTTCCCAGGAAAATTCGCCTTTACTTGAAGGCTTTCTTCCAAAGTGACCATAAGCAGATGTAGCCTCATAAATAGGTTTATTTAAACCTAGTAATTCTCTAATTCCTCTTGGTGACAAATCAAAATTTTTCTCAATTTTCATTTTTATATCTTCATTTTTTTCTTCGTCTTTTTCAGCTAATTTGACGTAAATCGAAAGCGGCTTTGAAACGCCGATGGCATAAGCGAGTTGTATTAAACACTTTTCTGACACACCTGCTGCTACAATATTTTTTGCTAAATATCTTGAAACATAAGCAGCTGATCTATCAACTTTAGTTGGATCTTTACCAGAAAATGCTCCACCGCCATGTGGTGCAGCTCCCCCATAAGTATCAACAATGATTTTTCTTCCTGTAAGCCCAGTATCGCCATCTGGACCACCTATAATAAATTGACCAGTTGGGTTAATATAAACTTCTTTATCATTTAAATCTTTCGATAAATTTTCGGGTATAGATTTTTTAATGTATGGATAAATAAGATTTCTAACTTGTTCTTGGCTTAAATCTTTTGAATGCTGTGTAGAGATGACCACCGACGTAACTTTTTTTGGTTTATCATTCTCATACCTCATTGTAACTTGACTTTTAGAATCTGGCTCTATTCCTTTTAGTAAACCTTTTTTTCTATCTTCTGCCATTAATCTCAATATTTTGTGAGAGTAATGGATCGGTGCTGGCATTAAGTCCTCTGTTTCATTACATGCAAACCCAAACATAATTCCCTGATCTCCAGCTCCTTCATCTTTGTTATTTTTTGAATCTACACCCATCGCTATGTCAGATGACTGAGCGTGTAAATACAAGTCGACAGCAGTCTGTTCTTTCCAGCTAAAACCATCTTGGTCGTAACCGATATCCTTAATGCAATTTCTAACTTTTTGAATTAGTTCTTCTTTTTTAATTTCAGGGCCTCGAATTTCTCCTGCTAAAACTACTTTGTTTGTTGTCGTTAAAGTTTCACAAGCAACTCTAGAAAAAGGATCTTTTGATAAGTAAGAATCCACAACCATATCAGAAATTCTATCACAGACTTTATCTGGATGACCTTCTGAAACTGACTCACTTGTAAATAAATAATTATTTTTTTTCATTTTTTTTTAGAACTATAAAAGTGAAAACACATGTAAATAAAAGAACAAAGAAGATCAAATCAATTTTATATTTTTTTTGTGAATTGTTAATAATTGGTACATTAAACTCTATAACACCTGTTTCGTTTGGTTTTAAAACTTTTTTTACAATCCCTTTATTGTCTATAAAAGCACTAAATCCTTTGTTGGCTGATCTTGCTAAATAAACATTACTTTCTATTGCCCTAAAAATTGCTTTGGCAAAGTGTTGATTGGGGCCTA
>Ga0307986_10000675_pt1 | contig 24838 bp, 24 predicted proteins | sample EllFjometageno82_FD_203170 | JGI IMG/M metagenome (GOLD analysis project Ga0307986, IMG submission 203170) | Marine microbial communities from Ellis Fjord, Antarctic Ocean - #82 | ecosystem: Environmental > Aquatic > Marine > Unclassified | place: Southern Ocean | collected 2014-10-09 | reverse complement strand
AAATAAGAGAATTAGAACAAGAACGAGACCAAATGGTTAAGAAATTAAACTTCGAAAATAATGAAGTTTATGAAATTATAATTGGTTTTTGCAAAAAGTATGAAGAATTGTGTGTTAAAAAATATCCTGAGGCACCTTTGCCTTTAGAAATTTTAAAATCAATTTATTAATCAAATTGAGGGAGTTGCTTTTTTAACACTTTTGTTAAATGAAACTCTCTATATTACCTACATACTTTTAAAATTTTATTTACATTAAAAACAGATTTGTTAAAAAAAATTTTACTTTTATTTGTCGGTTAAATTTAAAGTTTATTCAAGTATACATATTTAGGTAATATGTATAAGGTTAATTAATGAAATACTTATTTGTATTAAAAAATTTATTACTCAGTCTAGTTGTGTCAACTATTATTATTTATGCCATTAATATAATTGCTGGTTTTGCGGGAGCAGATTACATATTTTCACATGGAGAAATTTTTGTAATTTGGATTTTAATGGCAATTTTGTTTAATAATTGCCAAACAAAATAAACCTTTCTTAAATAATGAAATAGAAAGACTAAATAAAAAAATGAACAATTCAATTAAAACAGATGATGTAGTTTTTAATTTCTTTAAACAAATTTGTGATGAAAAAGACAACCAGAGATGCATAGAATTAGGCAATAGCTGGATTAATGCCATGGAGACTAATCTTAATAATATGGAAACTTCTTTAGAAGAAGTAGAAAAATTAAAACATAATGAAGATATTAAAAAAAATCGTGATCATCTAAATAGTTTAAAAGGGAAAAATCCTCAACAGTGGAGAGAATACGCCACTCAGTGCATGATAGAAATAATGGATAATAAAACTCAATAAATATTAATTATTCTTACCTAGTAATATTTTTTTTATATTGTTTTTTTTTTAATTAAATATAATATAAATTTAAAGGGGTGTCTTAATAGACTGAGAATATACCCTCATAACCTGTCCGGTAATTCAGAAAGGGAGAGCAATGGATAAAACATATTTTATAAGTCAATCAACATCATTAACACTAGTAATTGTAATCAGCTTAATATTTAGTGCACTTGGAATCTTTCATTCCAAAAGATTTAAAGGCATCAATAATTATTTAATTGCAAATAGAAATATTGGTTTATTTTCATTAACAACGAGTCTTGTGGCATCAGCATTGGGTGCATGGGTTTTATTTGGTCCAGCAGCCGCTGCCACTTGGGGTGGAATTGGTGCGGTAATTGGTTATGCATTAGGTACAGCTTTTCCAATGATTTTTTTAATATATTTAGGAAAAAAAATTAGAAATGAATTTCCAAACGGATCAACTTTAATTGAGTTTATAAGAAAGAAGTTTGGAAAGAGTTTGTTTAAACTAATTTTACTAATGACAATATTTTATATGTTTATCTTTCTATGTGCAGAAGTTACTGCCGTAGCAGTTTTAATAAACTATATGTCTGGAACCCAACTTTGGATTACAGCATTAATTGTACTCCTAGCAACTTTGTCTTATACTTTATATGGTGGTTTAAGAGCCTCTATATTTACAGATAATATACAAATGATTGTTATGGGAATTCTGTTACTAATTTCTGTATCATATATAATTTCCTTTACAGGAAACGAATTTTCGTTTGCTTTTATAAACGAAAAAAACCCTCAACTATTAAGTGCCTCTTACATTCCAAATTATACAGCTGGATTAACTTTCTTTATTGCTGTTGCTGCTACTAATTTATTTCATCAGGGAAATTGGCAAAGAGTATATGCAGCAAAAAACTATCAAACTCTTAAAAAAAGTTTAATCATTTCTTTTTTTATTATTGTACCGATTGTTTTTTTTATGGGTTTTGCTGGAATGGTTTCTTTTTCAATAGATGCAAGTAATAGACCAGATCTTGGATTTTTTACATTGTTGTTAAAAGAACAAACTGAATTACTATCAATAATTATAATTACACTTGGATTAGCTTTAACAATCTCAACTGTAGATACTTTAATAAACGCTATTTCAAGTTTGTTTGTTGTTGATGGTAAAGCAACATTTAATTTAGATAAAAAAACAGATTATTTAAAATTATCTAAGTATTTTATTATTTTCTTATCACTAATAGCTTTTGTTATTGCATCAAGAGGCTTTGATATATTGTATCTATTTTTATTAGCTGACTTGCTCTGCTGTGCATTTGTTTTAACTGTTTTTTATAGTTTTTATAATAAAAGCGTTAATGAAAAAACTGCCTACATATCTATAGTTATTGGGTTAATTGGCGGTTTTTTAATGTTCCCATTTCCAGATTTTTCAAAAAGTTTATTAGTTGGAGTTTTGATACCAAAAGAAATGTTTGCTCCATTTATTGTGCAATCATTATTATTTTTATCTTTTATTTTAGCTACTTTTTTGCCTGCAATAGTTTTGAAAATAAATAAAGTCTAGGTATTATTCTAAAGATTTAATTTGAGAATAAATTTTTTCTTTATTAGTTTGACCCATGCTGCGTGATATTTCGCTATTGTTTTTATAAACAACAATAGTTGTCCAGTAGTCAATGCCTAGAGAATCAGCTATGTCTATATCTTTAGTTTGTTCGAAACTTAGGAATAAAACATTACCAAAGTCCTTTTTAGCTTGTTCTAAAACTTTGACTTGTTTGGCGCATGTTGAGCAGGTCTTATTCCATGAATTGATTACCACGGTCTTCCCATCAGATTGCGCTTTTTGAAAAATTTCATTTGTAAATGTAGTAGTTTTGCCAAAAGCAAATGAATTAAAGTTGAAAATAACGAATATAAAGATGAAAATTTTTTTCATAAATTTATTTTATATCAAGTTTTACCAGAAGCATACCTTTTTATAATTTATTGTAATTAAGCAAATAGTATTTATATAAGTACTGTCAAAGATGTCAGAAAATCAAATAGTTATTAGCGACCTATCAAAAGTATATGATAATGGTTTTGGTGCGCTCAAAAAAGTTAGTCTTAAAGTTAAACAAGGTGAAATTCTTGCAATGTTAGGACCGAATGGAGCAGGTAAGACAACTTTAATTAGTATAATTTGTGGGATAGTTACCCCTTCATCGGGCAGCGTTAGCATCGATGGCTTTGACATTATCAAGGATTACCGTGAAACAAGGTCTAGAATAGGAATGGTTCCACAAGAATTAAACCTAGAATCTTTTGAAACAGTTTTTGATACCGTATCTTATTCAAGAGGCTTATATGGCAAATCTCCAAAACCAGAACACATCGAAAAAATTTTAAAAGATTTAAGCTTGTGGGATAAAAAGAATCAAAGATTAAGACAATTATCTGGTGGAATGAAGAGAAGAGTTTTAATTGCTAAAGCCTTATCTCATGAGCCAAAAATATTATTTTTAGATGAACCAACAGCTGGTGTAGATGTTGAGCTTAGAAAAGATATGTGGCTAGTAGTTGAAGAATTGAGAAAAACAGGAGTTACTATTATTTTAACCACCCATTATATTGAAGAAGCAGAAGCTATTGCCGACCGTGTAGCAGTGATTAATCAAGGTGAAATTATTGTAGTTGAAGACAAAAAAGAATTAATTAAGAAAATGGGTCATAAAAAATTAACAGTAGAACTACAGGAAAAGATTATAAAAATTCCAAAAGTATTATCGATGTACAATCTAGATATAGGTAAAAATAACATGTCTTTAGTTTATACTTATAATGTTCAGGCTGAAAAAACTGGCATTACCGATTTATTAAAAGGTTTAAAAGATGCGGGCCTAAGATTAAAAGATTTAATAACAGAACAAAGTTCATTAGAAAAAATTTTTGTTGATTTAGTTAAGGAGAATAATGAAAATTAATTATTATGGATTTAAGGCTATATATATTCATGAAATGAATAGATTTAGAAGAACATTGGGTCAGTCTCTTCTTTCACCCGTGATATCTACGTCATTATATTTTGTAGTTTTTGGCTCAGTTATAGGAAACTATATTCAAAAAATAGATGGTGTGAGTTATGGTTCATACATAGTGCCAGGGTTATTGATGCTTACTTTGTTAACTCAATCAATAAGCAATACGTCTTTTGGAATATTTTTCCCCAAATTTAATGGAACTATTAATGAAATTTTGGCAGCACCTATTTCATCACTTGAAATTGTTCTCGCTTTTGTAGGGGCAGGAGCAAGCAAAACATTAATTGTAGGAGCCGTAATCTACTTAACTGCCTCCTTTTTTGTTGATATGACAATTGAATACCCGCTATTAATGATTTTTTTATTAATATTAGTTTCATTTACGTTTGCTTTGTTCGGATTTTTGATTGGTGTTCTTAGTTCAAACTTTGAGCAAATGTCTATCGTTCCATCACTGGTTATTACACCAATGGTATTTTTGGGTGGAAGTTTATATTCTTTAGATATGCTGCCTCCTATCTGGCAAACAATAAGTTACTTTAACCCAGTAGTTTATTTAATTGATGGACTAAGATTTTCGTTTTATGGAATATCAGATTTTAATATTTGGATAAGCGTAGGATCTATGGTGTTGTTTTTAATGATCTGTGTGATCTCTGTCTCAATATTATTGAAAAAAGGTTATAATATTAAATCTTAAGAATATTCTAAAAGTACCACCTTTGGTAAAGTGGTACTTTAATAAATTAGATTATGCTAATTTTTTTTACAAAGTACGTCAGCAAGTGTTTCATTGCTTCCATCACATTTTTTGAGATTAGGAACTTTATCTTTTATTGAAGCACAAGATGCTAAAGTAAACGAAAGAACCATTATTATAATTATTGTTTTCATATTAAGTGCTTTTAATGGTTTCGTTTTAAAAAGCAAACTCTAAATCCACTTGGGATAGGGTAAACCTTTTTCTTTTAGAAAATTTTTATTAAACATTTTAGTTGAATATTTATCACTTCGATCACAAAGAATTGTGACTATAGTTTTGCCAGGTCCAAGCTCTTTACCCATTCTAATTGCACCAGCAATATTAATTCCACAGCTAGTACCAAGGCTTAAACCTTCATTTTCAATTAAATCATACAGTATTGGAAGAGCTTCTTTATCATCAATAGAGTAGGCATCATCAATCTTGGCATCACCAAAGTTTTTTGTAATTCTACTTGAACCTATCCCTTCTGTAATTGATCCACCTTCAGATTTTAATTCACCATTCTTTATATAGTTATAAAGAGCAGAACCTTTTGGGTCAGATAGAAAAATCTTAATATCTTTATTTTTTTCTTTAAGAGCATTACTTACACCAGAAATTGTTCCACCAGTTCCAGATGAGCAAACAAAACCATCAACCTTACCTTCAGTTTGTTCCCAAATTTCTTGTCCTGTGCTTTCATAATGTCCTTTGGCATTTGCAATGTTATCAAATTGATTAGCCCAAACTACCCCATGATTATTTAATGGTCTTAATTCATCAGCAAGTTTTGCAGCAACTTTCACAAAATTAGCTTCATCTTTATACGGTTTTGCTGGAACTAAACGCAAGTCAGCACCCATATTTTTAAGTAGGTCTTTTTTTTCTTGAGTTTGATTATCATTCATTACAATTATTGTTTTATAGCCAAGTGAATTACCAAGAAGACACAAGCCTATGCCAGTATTACCAGCTGTGCCTTCAACAATAATTCCACCTTTTGAAATTAATTTTTTATCTTCAGCATCTTTAATTAAAGCAAGTGCTGCTCTATCTTTTACGGAGCCACCTGGATTCATGAATTCAGCTTTACCGTAGATATTACAACCAGTAATTTCTGAGGCTGCTCTTAATTTAATTAGTGGCGTGTTTCCTATTCCTGAAATAAAATTTTTTTGTATGTTACTCATCAATCTAATTTAGCATCACTATCAGGAGTAATACCATAAGGTTTAAATTCACTATCAGCTATTCCAACATTTTTTGCAGGAATACCAACCATTACAGATTTTTCTGGAACATCTTTAGTGATTACAGCATTCGCACCAATCTTTGCACATCTTCCAACAGTGACAGGACCTAATACTTGAGCACCTGAACCGATTACAACATCATCTTCAATAGTTGGGTGTCTCTTTATATTACGTTGATCATTTGAATTAATACTTGGGGCAATTCCACCTAATGTTACCATATGATAAATAGTTACGTTGTCACCAATTTGAGAAGTTTCACCAATTACAACGCCCATACCATGATCAATGAATAAATTTTTTCCAATTTTTGCTCCAGGGTGAATTTCTATACCAGTCAAAAACCTTGAAAACTGAGAGATTATTCTCGCAATAAGATCAAACTTTGCAATATTAAAGAAATTTGCAATTCTATGAAAAAAAACTGCTTTAACACCAGGGTAAGTTAAAACTAAACTCAACTTAGATTTTGCAGCAGGGTCTCTATCAATTATAGATTGTAAAAAATTGTTCATGTTATTTTGCTACCTTGATTATAAATTCAAAGTTTATATAATCATTAAACCAAGTATTTAAAGGAGAATTATGTACAAAAACACAAATTGTTTTCATTTGGCTGTGCCATGTGGAGATTTAGAAGTCGCAAAAAAATTTTATAGTGAGTCTTTAGGGTGCAGGTTGGACAATTCAGCCCAAGAATGGGCTGATGTTGATTTTTGGGGAAATGAATTAACTCTTCACGTAAGCAAACACAAAATGGATAGCGAAAGACACGATGTTGATATGGGAAATGTTTCAGTTCCTCATTTTGGAGTTCATTTATCTAGAAAAGATTTTGATTCACTTAAAAGCAGATTAAAAGATAACGGCACCAAATATTATGATGAGCCTTATTTGAGATTTAAAGGAACTAAATATGAGCAAGAGACTTTCTTTGTTAAAGATCCTAATGAAAACATTTTAGAAATTAAGACTTTAACAGCTAATGCTGAATAGTTAGTGGTCATAAATTATAAATCTATAGCTAAAAAACTTAAGTTTGAGGGAAGAGCTTTTATTAATGGTAAATATGTTGATGCTATTGATGGTAAAAATTTTGAAACTATAAATCCAGCAACAGGAGAAAAGCTTTGTGTCATTGCAAAATGTAATCATAAAGATGTTGATCTTGCAGTCAAAGTTTCAAGAAAAGCATTTAACAGTGGTGTTTGGTCTCGATGTGCTCCAGAACATAGAAAAGAAGTTCTGTTAAAGTTTGCAGAATTACTTAGAAAACATGGTGATGAAAATTCAGTTTTAGAATGTGTTGATACAGGGAAATTAATTGTAGATTGTATAAGTGAAGTTGCAAATGATGCGCCAATGCATTTTCAGTGGTATGGAGAGCTAATTGATAAAGTTTTTGGTAAAGTGGGACCAACAGAGCCTTCGATCACAAGTTTAATTGTCAAAGAGCCAATTGGTGTTGTTGCAGGAATTGTTCCTTGGAATTTTCCATTAATGATGGCAGTTTGGAAAATGGCACCAGCTTTAGCTGCTGGCTGTTCTGTTATTATTAAACCAGCAGAAGATACTCCACTTACGGCAATTAGAGTTGCTCAAATTGGAAAAGAGGCAGGAATACCAGATGGAGTTTTAAATGTGTTACCAGGTTATGGGGATGTAGGAGAAGCTCTTGGTCGACACAATGATGTTGATGCGATTTCATTCACTGGTTCAACTGAAGTTGGTGGTTACTTTATGAAATATTCAGGAGAGAGTAATTTAAAAGCAATCGCACTTGAGATGGGGGGGAAAAGTCCTTTTATCGTTTTAGAGGATGCCAAAATTAATAATGATTTAATCGAAAATGCAATTAATTCAGCCTTCTGGAATGGTGGACAGAATTGTTCAGCAAATATGAGGCAAATAGTTCATAAAAAAGTTAAAGATGAATTTTTAGATAAAATTTCCAAAAGAATAAAAAAATTAAAAGTTGGTGATCCTTTAGATTTAAAATCTAACATGGGTTCAATGATTTCAAAAAGTCATCTTGAGACAGTGGATGGATACATACAAAAAGGAATCGATGAAGGTGCCAAACTATTAATGGGAGGTATATCAGAAAACAATCAAAAAGGTTTTTATGCAAAACCAACATTATTTGATGGATTAAAAGAAAATATGACTATAGCTCAAGAGGAAATATTTGGTCCTGTGCTTGGTGTATTGACAGTTAAAGATGATGAAGAAGCTTTAAAAGTGGCCAGTAATTCAAAATATGGATTACATGCAAGTGTATTTACACAGGATATAAATAAAGCTTTTCATTTAGCAAAAAGTTTACCTTGTGGAACGGTTTCGGTAAATACTTTTTCAGAAGGAGACATTAAAACACCTTTTGGTGGATACAAACAGTCAGGATCTCTATCAAGAGACCAAGGCACTGAGGCTCTTAACTCTTTTCTTCAAACAAAGACTATTTGGATTAGCCATAATTAATAATTTAAGGGTTTTAGAGTAAAATCTACTAAATTTTATCAATTATTAGATAGGGTTGTTCAAGGTAAAAAAAGAGTTTAAAAAAAGCAAATGGAATATCTATTACTAGGTTTTGTTGCTGGCTTAAGTCTTATTTTAGCAATCGGTGCTCAAAATATTTTTGTTATAGAGCAAGGATTAAAAAGACAACATATATTTATTATTTGCTTAATTTGCTCTGTCTCAGATTTAATCTTAATTTTTTCAGGGATATTTTTTTTTCATTTTTTTATTCAATATTTAACAACTACGGTAGAATTAACCTTTAATATATTATTAATTATATTTTTAATTTATTTTATATTCATAAAGATTAAATCTTATAAATTAGTTGTATATTTTAATAAAAATTCAAAAAAAACTACTAAAGCTAATATTATTTTAAAAACACTTGCGTTCACCTATTTAAACCCACATGTTTATTCTGATACAGTTTTTTTTCTTGGAAATTTTTCTAAAAACCTTTTTATTAATGAAAAGATTGTATTCGGCATTGGAGCTTCGATATCATCATTTGTATTTTTTTTTTTAATTGGTTATTTATCTAAATTTTTTTCCAAATACGCACAAAATCAAAAAGTTTGGAAAGTAATTAATATATTTATAATTACTTTTATGAGTGTGTTGATAATTTTAGTTACAAAACAATCTTTAATCTATTTTAGATAAATATTTCAATTTTTTACTTTTCAAGAACATAGTTACAAACTTTTAATTCATTTTTGCAATTTATATTATCTATTTCTTTATTATTAATATTTATTTTTGACAGCATTTGATTAAAAATATTGATATCATTTTTTTCTAGTTTAGAGTTTGTTAACTTTATTTCCGCTGGCCCATATTCATTCTTTTTAATATAAGTCGCGACACCTATATTATTTTTAGTAATGGTAATATTATTACCCTCTACTAAAGATTTATCTTTCGCAACTATACCGAAATGATTTTTTTGAATATAAGAATTATTAATATTTACTATACTTTCTTCTCCAACACTCAAAGCTTTATCACCAGCATAAAATATTTTTACATTATCTAATAAAACATTGGAACCTGAAAAATCCACAGAATCATTAATCGAATTATTGAACGTAGAATTAATAATTTTACCATTGCTAAAATCAATATCTAATGCATCGGCATTAGTGTTTTCAAAATAACTATCTTTAATCAAAAAGTTTGATCTTATTATATTCACATAGTCGTCACCATAAATGTTGTCAAAAAATTTTGAATTTATTATGTCTACTTTAGTATTATAAAAGTTTAACGAACCGGAGATTCCATTTATTGATCCTGCATTTGGAGAAGATAAATTTTTAAAAATAGTATTAGTAAATAAAGACTTTGCATCGGTGTTTAATACCAAGATTCCCTCACCATACTCGTCAGAATAGATATTTTTTTTTCTAAAATCACTTAAGGATTGGCTAAAATTTGTTTTAATTATTATTGGTTTTTCTTTTGATCCAGCAGAAATTATTGGGGAGTAAGATATGAGGCTAGAATTTTTTTCAAAGATTAATCTTGTTCCAGGATTAATTATTAATCGATAACCTTTTGGAATTACTATCTTTTCTTTTATGTTGAATTCTTTTGTATTTACAAAAATATCATTTTTCTTGATCAAAAAATTATTATTTTCAGCTATTTTTTTTAAATGATCTACCTTTTCATCTTTTGGATTCAGCAATGAATTTTTCCAAAATTTTATAGAAACGTATTTATCGTTGTTGTCACCAATAATTCTATAAATTAATTTTATTTGATCTAAATCATTTTTTTTACAAGTACTCTGGCAGTCGATTTTTAATAATTCAGGGCTACTTGGTTTGTTTTGTTTTTTTCCAAGTAAAATTTTACTATTTTGTAGCAAAATTTTTTTATTTTTAACTTTTAAGCCAATTATTTTGACTGGCAAAATTTGCTTATTAAAAATATTAACTGTTATATTGTCATTGTTAAATTCTAATAAATTTGCACTTATGGTGATAATTGGATTAAGCGTATCATTAATATATTTTCTATTAAGTGAAAAGTGTTTTTTTGAATAAATTTCAACGTTAGGGTAACTTTTTTCCAGAAGAATTTTATATTTTTTAAATTCTTCTTTGTTAATTTTAATTATTTTATCCCAATAGTCCTCAGAGGAAATTTTTTTTAATTCTTTCAAGTATTTTTCATAAAATGCAAAATCTTCGAACAGGATGTCTAAAAATTCTCTTTGCCACATTAAATTTATTTTACTAGTGTCAAAAGCCCAAAAACTTATAGGAGTATTATCAGTATAATACGCATGAACTTCTCTTGATATTGGCTCTAGTAATTTCGTAATTGGATTGTAATAAAATTTTAGATCTTTCCAGTCAAATTCTGAGGTAGCAAAAATAGTTTTTATAGCCAGGACTTTAGCAAGTTGATCCTCATCAAAAGTCTCCCTTATAGATAAATCTTTATTTCTAAATAAATTAATTTTTGTAACGGCCTCATCTAAATATTTTTTATATTTTGTATCTTTATATTCATCTTTAAAACGTACAGGTTTTATGGGTGTTCTCCAAAAATTTTGATGTATTCCATTTGCACCAAGATCCATTTGATTTTGTATTTCTTCAATCCATGTATTTTTGTCAAAGCCAATTATTACACCTTCTTTTCTTTTATTTCTTTCAACCAATATTTTACTGGGTTGTTCAATTAAAGAGTAAACACCAAGACTATCTCCATTAACCTTTAGGTTAATAAACTTCATTTTGTAGGAAATTAATTGCTCATTTTCTAAAAACTTCATAAAGAGCCACTCATAAAGATAAGACAATGTTTTTGGGTGCTGGAGTGCAAAATATTTTAAATTAAAAATACTTTTATCATTGCTCACTTTAACATTAAATGACCACTTTTTTTGATCTTCCCAATGATCACTATGAGTACCTTTTAATTTAATCTTTACCTTGTGAGTCTTACTTTCGTTACTTAATTTTGCCGGAACCCATTTAACAAAATCGTCTTTCAATCTTCCATATTCAATTGCTTGCTCTCTTGAATCTTTCATGGAATCTAAATATTTTTGTTTAATATCAAGATTAATTGTTTCAACTTTATAAAAATTAGAAAAAATTAAATTAGATGTTTTTTGTATAGATTCGGAAATAAAATATTCAAATTTTGCCCTAAAATCATATCTTTCTACCCAGGTTCCTAGTACAAAAAAAATTAATATAAAAAATAAAAAAAAGAGTGATTTTAAATTAAACTTCATTTTTTTTTTATTTTGTATAATCATTAAAAACCTAGCGATAATCTTTGACCATCTACATATTTAGAATTTTTACTGGCCCTTAAGGGAAAATTATTAAATAAATTTATAACTTGTTTATGATCTAGTTTTTGACATTTTATTTCTACAACCATCTTATCTTGTGAGAAAAATTTATGCATTAAATTTAAAGCGCCACTTTTTTTTTGATCAAAAGTTTGTATATTTTTATCAATTGTAATTCTAAACTTTTTATCAGCACTTAAATAATATCTCCTGTCATAATTATTCACCAGCTGTATAAATCTAAAACTACCAAACCTAATACCAATATCTCTTGGCAGCTTTTTCTCAATTAAACTAATTAAGTGATTTTTTGATATACCATGAAAAATGTCTAAATTGCTTATTTCGTAAATTTTTTTGTAACCAAAAATATTTTTTTTGATTTTAATCTCAAAAAATAATTTATCTAAATTATTATCATACCATCTCAATCTTATTTTAAATCTATTACTATCTCCATGAAGATTTGCCATTAGACATTGTAAATTAAGGTCATCAAAATATATATTATTAACATGTCTTTTTTTAAAAATCTCATGAAAATTATTTAAAGCAAGCCAATTTAAAATATTATTTTCATAAATTGAATATGTATTGAATTTTATTTCTTGTCTTAGCTTATTAGATTCCATAAAGCACAAACTATAAGCTTGGTACCTGTCGTTGGTCAATATACGACACTGAAATACCTGGATATTTAGTCTCCAATACACTTATAATGTTTTGTAACTTTCCAATTTCATCAAAGTGAATAATAAAGGAGGCTTGATAATAGTTACCTCTTGTTGTTATCTGTCTCAAGTCACTTCCTTCAAATTCTTTTGTAACCATATTTATAATAAAATTATGTATTTGATCTTTTTTTAAATCCTTAATGTCCTCAAATTCAATATTCAGAAACATGTTTTTATTATTTTTTACTATCATTCTTTTTTTTAATATTGATAAAAATGCCAGTATCAAGATAACGGCAAGAATTGTAACAACAGTTTGATTGGCACCAAGACCCAAGCCTGTAGCTATACAAAGAAATAAATATGCTAGCTCCTCAGGTTCTTTAATGGGAGTTCGGAATCTAACTATAGATAACGCACCCACTAAGCCAAGTGATAAAGCTAACGAAGATTTTACTACTGATATAATTAGAATTGTTGTCAGAGTTAAAAATGGAAAAATATTTGCAAAATCATTTCTATTGGTAATCGTTGAGCCAAATTTTGTATAATGATATCTAATAAGCAAAGATAAAACTGCTCCACAAAAAAAATTTATAATAAATGATGATAAAGAGAATACTTCATTCTGGGTTTGCAATAAATCATTTAACATTTAAGCTTATACTATCAGTTTTTTGATTGGTATCCATACTTAACAAGCCTTACATCCCCAGTTCTTGCATGCGCTTCCATACCTTCATATCTTGATATCCTAGCAGCAGCTGCACCAACAAGTTCATTAGACTCTTTAGTCATTCTTTGAAAACTTAATGTTTTAATAAATTTTCCAACAAATAAACCACCCGTATATCTCCCTGCACCTTTAGTTGGCAAGATATGGTTTGTTCCAGAGCATTTATCCCCATAAGCAACAGTTGTTTCTTCACCAACAAATAAAGAACCATAATTTGTAAGTCTTTCATGGAACCATTTTAAATTTTCAGTTTGAATTTCCAAATGTTCAGGAGCATATTCATCACTGATTTTAATCATTTCTTCATCAGTATCACAAAGAATTACCTCACCATAATCTCTCCAGGCAGCATCAGCATTAGTTCTTGGAACTTCAGGAAGCTTAGCAATTAACTCTGGTACTCTTTTAATAACCTTTTCTGCAAGCTCTTTACTCGTTGTATAGAGCCAACAAGGTGAATTATAACCATGTTCAGCTTGACCTACTAGGTCAACAGCAACTATTTCAGGGTCTGCCTTGGCATCTGCAATAATGCCAATTTCAGTTGGACCAGCAAACAAATCAATACCAACTTTTCCAAATAAAATTCTTTTAGCCTCAGCAACAAACTGATTACCAGGCCCTACAATAATGTCTGCTGGAGGATTTTTAAATAAACCATTAGTCATCGAAGCGATAGCTGGAACACCCCCTAAATTCAATATTACATCAGCACCACATAAATCTGCTGTGTAAACAATTGTCGGATGAGCACCCACACCTTCTTTTGGTGGACTACAAGCAATAATATTTTTAACTCCTGCAACTTTTGCGGTGGTAACACTCATAACAGCTGAAGCTATATGAGCATATCTGCCACCAGGTATATAACAACCAGCAGTGTTTATAGGAACTAATTTTTGTCCTGCAAATAACCCATCAGATAATTCTACTTCAAAATCTTGACCATAATTTTTAAGTTGTGCTTCAGCAAATTTTCTTACTCTTTCATATGAAAACTGAACATCATCTTTTGTTTTTTGGTCTAAATTTTTTTTAATTTCTTCAATTTTTTCTTTTGTAACAATAATCTCACCATCATACTTATCAAATTTTTTGGTTAAATTGATACAGCCTTGTTCTTTTGAATTTTCTATATCATTTAATAAATCTTGAACAATACCAGTTGTTTTTGTGTCATCTGAAGAAGAAGTTTTTGGTGATTTTTTTAAATAAGTGATTGTCATTATATTTTCTAATAAATTTTTTTGATAAGTTTTAATAGGTTAAAAGCTTAAATTTTTCAACGAATAATTAAAAGTATATTCTATACAAAAAATTAACACTTACAAAACATAGTATAGCTACAAACAAATAGAGACTTATATAATCAATTGGTTTCATAATTTTAATCTAAAGCAACAACAGCAGCAGCAATTGAAGCCAATCTTGCTGGAGCTTCATCTGATCTGCTAGTTATAACAACTGGAACCTTTCCACCAACAACAACACCAGCAGCACAAGCACCAGAAAAATAAATTAACATTTTTACAAGACCATTTCCTGTCTCAACACTTGGAACCAGCAAAACATCTGCCATTCCAGCAATATCATTTTTGATACCTTTAATTGCAGCAGATTTTTTTGAAATACTATTATCAAAAGCTAGTGGACCAAATACATCAGCATTCAAATTTTCCTTTTTTGCGAGCTTGGTTAATTCTTCAGCGTCTTTAGAGCTAGGAATGCTATCCAAAACTTCTTCTGTTGCAGAGAGTATAGCAACCTTAGGTTTTTCAATGCCAATTCTATTTGAAAAATTAACAACATTTTTTAAAATATGCATTTTTGTTTTTATATTAGGTAAAACATTTAAAGCACCGTCGGTTATAATTAGAGGTTTGTCATCTTTGTGGATAGTCATATGCCAAATATGACTTAGCCTTGTTTTTCCAAGTAAATCATATTCTCTTTTTAAAACTTCTTTCATCAAGATATCTGTATGAATATGACCTTTAACAATAATTTTTATTTTGCCTTTTGAAGCTAGTTTGGCTGCTATTGCAGCTGTATTATTCTCTATTGGCTCATGAATAATTTCAAAATTTGAGATATCCCATTTTAAATTTTCGGCACATTTATTGATTTCAACTTTATCTCCTATAAAAATTGGTTCTATAAGATTTTCATTTACTGCATCTTGAACTGAAAGCATCGGTAGAGGTTTTCCCGCATTAACTATTGCAGCTTTTACTACTTTTTTTTTATGAGCATAATCTAGCAAGTTGTTTGGACAGACAATCTGTTTGTTTGAAAGCATAGACAATAATTATAGTTAAATTATAGAATTTATATAGTCCATTCTGTGGTTAAATATAGTAAATAATATTATGATGATTGAAAAATTTACAATAAACATTGAAGAACAAAAAATTTTCATCATTTGTAAAAAAGTTAAAGAATACAACTGGGATGCTATAGTTAATTTAAATGATTGGGAGCATGGAACAAACAAGAGTTATTTAAAGAATTTATGTAATTACTGGGTTGATAAATATGATTGGAGAAAATACGAAAAAGTTTTAAATAGTTTTTCAAATTTTAAAACAAAAGTTGAGGATGTTGAAATTCATTTTATAAAAGAAATAGGAAGTGGTAGTAATCCAAAAACCTTATTACTAATGCATGGTTGGCCTGGATCAGTATTTGAATTTGTTAATGTTATAGATCAACTAGCGCACCCTGAGAAATACGGTGGGTTAAAAGAAGATGGATTAACTATTATAGCTCCATCACTTCCTGGGTTTGGTTTTTCAAGTACACCCAAAAAGCCCTATGGGCCAAGAAAAATTGCAGAAATTTTAAATCAATTAATGATCAAGAATTTAGAATGTAAAAATTATATTGCTCAGGGTGGAGATTGGGGTGCAACTATTGCAAATTGGCTTGGTTATGAACACTCAGATTATTGTAAAGCTATTCATATAAATTGTCTAACCATGAGACTTCCCGATGGTCCAAAAACTGATGAAGAAAAAAAGTGGCTAGTAAAATTCGACAAGGATCAAATCATACAAGATGGATATAGAACACAACAAGCAACAAAACCACAAACACTAGGTTATGCTATGATGGACAGTCCAGTTGGTGTTGCGGCATGGGTTTTAGAGAAAATGCATGGTTGGTCTGACTTAAAAGATCAAAATATTGAAAGCGTATATTCTAAGGATGAAATTTTAACCAACATTATGGTTTATCTTTGCACAGATACTTTTAGCACCTCAACATGGATTTATTTTGGTAGACGAGAAGAAGGGGGTAGGTTTTTTCCCAAGGATTTTCAAAGAATAAAAATACCAACTGGAATAGCTATTTTCCCTAAAGAAATGTCAGAATGGCCTCCTAAAAGTTATGTTGATAGAATTTTTAATGTTCAGCACTGGAGTAGAATGGATAGTGGTGGGCATTTTGCAGCTTTAGAAAAACCAGAGCTTTTAGTTAAAGATATTTTGGATTTTTTTAAATCAATCAAGATTTAAGAATTAAGAATTTCTAAATCTTTTTTAATTATTTCCGGAATATTGATTTCTTTTCTAGAATTTTCTTTAAATCGTTTAGACTTATTCTGACCAGGGTACATAATTTCTTTTACCCCTTTGATTTTAGGCAATTTTTTTATTGTTTTAATATTCTCCTTGATTCTTTGATTGTAATTTTTTTGAAATAAATTTGCTTTAAAAGTGATAAATAAATGACCAATGTTTTGAGGCCCTGAAAAATCATCAAATGGATCTTTAACTTTTCCACTGTGATTTCCACCAGTTAAAACACCACTTAAAATATCAACCATCCAAGCAAGACCTGAACCTCTGAAACCTGCTATAGGTAACTGAACACCTTCTAAAGCTTTTTTCGCATCAGTAGTAGGATTTCCAAATTTATCTAACGCAACACCCTTTGGAATCTTTTGATTTTTACGTGCAGCAACTCTTATTTTACCTCTATTAATCATCGATATAGAGGTGTCCAAAATAAATGGAATTTTAGAACCTGTTGGTGTTCCAAAGCAAATTGGATTTGTTCCAAATAAACTTTTTAAAGCTCCATGAGGTGCGACTGCTGGAGGGGCGTTAGTATAAATCATTGTAATTAAATTTTTCTTAACAGCCTGTTCTGCATAATAACCAGATAATCCATAATGCCCACTATTTTTGACAGCTACCATTCCAATGCCAGTTTTTTGAGCATGTTTAATTGCAGTTTTAATTCCTATATCTGCTGCAACAAATCCAATACTATTATTTGCATCTATGTGAGAAATAGATAATGAAATTTTTTTAATTTTAATTTTTGGTTTAGGATTAATCACTTTTTTTGAAATCCTATCGCAGTACATTTTTAATCTTGAAAGGCCATGTCCATAAGCCCCAACTAACTCAGCATTAATTAATGCATTTGCAGAAATTAAAGCATGATTTTTGTTTAAACCATATTTTTCAAAAATTTTGATTATTTGAGCTTTTAAAATACTACTTTTCATTATGTATAATTATTTAAAATATTTTGAAATTTTTAAATAATCTTTCTTCATCCACGCGTAAGTATCATTTACAATTTGATGAATATTTCTTTTAGGTTTCCATTTGTAGGTTTTAAAAACTCTATTGTTATTCATTTTAAAATAGGGAATATCATAAATAGATGTTTTTTTATTTTTAGTAATATTTAGTTTGTTTCCAGTAGCTATGTTGCAAAGTTTGGTTAATTTTTTTAGTGAGGTATAACTAAAATTAGAACCACCTACTGTAAAAAGTTTATTATAAATATTTTTTAAACATCTAATTTGAATTTCAATTAGTTCACAAAAATCATCAATATGGAGCACGTCTCTAACTTGATTACCAGATCCATTATAACCTATATACTGTAACTTTTGTTTTGTTAAATGCTTCCAAATCCATAGACTGACAAAACCCTGATCTTGTTTTCCAAATTGCAATGGTCCTGACAATACCCCACAACGATTAATTATATATTTTACATTAAAAGCATAAGAAAATTCTTCTATAAACATTTCAGAGGAAAGTTTGGTCAGTCCATATATTGTTCTGGGACCAATTAATTTTGACTTTTCATCAAAAAGTTTTTTTATTTTAATATCTTTTTTAAGTGAATTCTTTTTAATAATTTTGTTAATTTCATGGATTGGATATACTCTACTTGAAGATATAAAAATTATTTTTGAATTATCTTTTTTACATTTTTTTAAAATATTTATAGTTCCTAGAAGATTGGTATTAATAACCTCATCAATATTTTTTTTTGATATTTCAACTGCTGCCTCAGCACAACAGTCGATAATAAGGTCAAATTTTGGAAGTTTTTTTATTTCTTTATAATTTGAAATATCCACCTTGTAGTTTTTAATTTTATTTATTTTTAAGAGTTTCAAATTATATTGAGAACCTAATCTAACAATATTATCCATAGAAGATATCTTGAATTTTTTTTTTTTTAAATAAATTGCTAAGTTTGCTCCAACAAAACCACATCCACCTGTTATTAAAATTTTCATTATATTTTTTTATCTAAAAGGATTTTTTCAAAAAAACAATATAACAAAGTAAAAATGTACTTTGATCCAACTTCTTTAATCTTAAATTTAGATACTCCAATTTTTCTACCATTCCAATTTATCGATACAATTTTATAACTAAGTTTTCTTGTGATAATTTTTAGTGGTAACTCCAAAAATACATTAAAATTTTCAGATACAATTGGAAATAATTTTAACAAAACAGTTTTTTTATAAATTTTAAATGCATTTGTAAAATCATTATATTTTGAGAAAAACAAAAGTCTTATTATATTATTTGCAACACGATTTATTATAAGTTTGAAAAAAGGATAGTTTTTGACTTTAGAGTTCTTTATGAACCTTGATCCGAAAACAGCATCCAGATTTTGATTATTATTTATAATTTTGTAGTATTTTTGAACATCGTTTACGTCATCAGATAAATCACACATAAATATACATACGTACTTCTTTTTTGATTTTTTTATTCCAAGTTTGATTGCACTTCCTAATCCTTTTTTAATGTTTTTAAATACCTTAATTTGCGAGTATCTTTTTTTTAACATTGTTAATTTTTTAAATGATCCATCATTACTTAAATCATCAATAAAAATTAATTCATAATTATGAATTTTTTTTTTTAAAGTTTGAAGTTTTTTAATAGTATAATTTAATTGTTTAACTTCATTATAAATTGGAATTATTATTGATAAACTCATTATCAACCTTTAAGATAGTATTAATGAAAATTCAAAGACAAAAATTAATTTTTTCTATTTTTTTTGTAATTTCAATTGTAACAGCTTATTTATTTTGGGATTTTATTAATTTAAAATTTAAAAATCCAAACATAATTGGGCAATATTCAATTAATAATTACAATGCAGCTAATGATATTTTAAGATATCTAACTTTTCTGTTTTTACCCTGCGCCGTATTTATTGTTTATAAATTTCGAACCCAAAAATTTTTTTTTTATAAGATAAATAGTTTTTTAACTATTGATGAAAAAAATAGCACTGAACAAAAAAAAATATTATTATTTTTATCTATAGCATTTTTGATCTTTATATTTTTTGAATTTTTGTCTGTGCAATTTCCAATTTATAAAGTTGATAGCTACCATGAAGGGCAAAAATTAAGTGCTGCCTATAAATATTTTACAGAGGGAAATTTATGGTCTGGCTCTTATATTACAGTAGGTGTTTATTATGAAGCATTGTCATCATCAATATTTTGGAAGTCATTTAATCACATAAGTATTGGCTTAGCTAGATTTGCTGACGTTATATATATATTTATTTTTAAGGCATTATTTATTTTGTTTGTATATTTGATAACAAAACTATCCCAGCTCGAATTAAAAAAAAAAATTATTTTTTTTATTTTTAATTCTATTATTTTTCTATCTTTAATTGATTATAATTTACCTATTTCTGATAATATTAGTTTTAGAGAAATACCTATAATAATTTTATTAATATTATTTACTTTATTGTTGAGAAAAAAAACAACAACAATATATATTTTATTAATTTCCATCTTGAGCCCAGCCTCAATGTTTTGGGGTGTTGATAGAGGATTAGTATGTAATATCCTGATTTTAATTATTTCTTTTTATCTTCTTGTGTCAAAAAGAAAAAATGAATGTTTGTTATTATTTTTGTTCATTGGTTTTTTTTGGTTTTTATCTTACTTATACTTAGGGGTAGAGTTTAAGCATTTTTTGAATAACACGTACTTGGTATTTAAAGAAATGCCTTATGTGCATGGATTAATTCACCCTAAAATTTTCAGTGATGATCCAAATGCTACCAGAGCAACAAAAACAATTTTATTGATACTAGTTAATTTATTGATTTCAATTAACTTATTTTTTAAGAAAAATTACCCAACTAATTTTTCAAAAGTCATAATTTTTTTATCCTTAATTTCTGCAAGCAGCTATCTATATGCACTTGGAAGATCCGATGGGCCACATATAAAAAATTCTTTTGGTTTCCCATTGATGACAATTTCATTATTTATCTCTTACGTAATATTAAGAAAATATTTTAAAAGTTTATCTGATAGTAAAAGTAATATAATAAGTAGCTTATTAATTATTGTTTTTATTTTCAATATTGAACTAAATACCAAGAATATTTTTAGTTTTAACAAAAGATTAAATAACTATATTTATTTACCAGATCATTATTTTTTAAATATTAAAGAGAAAAATTTCGTTAATTTCTTAAAGCCAAAATTAGAACAATTTTCATGTGTGCAGCTGTTTAGTAATGATGCAATCTTTAATTATATTTTAAGAAGGAATAGTTGTACTAAATATTATTTTGTATGGAGTGCATCATCAAAATTAAATCAAAATCAGTTTATTAAAGAATTACCTAAGTCCAAAATGATAATCACTGGAGGAGAAAAAAATAACTGGGACTATCCATTGAAGGTAAAAATTTATTATGTTTATGAATATATTTTAAAGAATTATAAATTAACAGAAAGTTTTGGTGATTGGAATATATTTGTAAGAAAATAAATTTTTAATAAAAATATATTTATTATTTTTTATTTTGGCTCACAAAAAACCCATTGCATTTTCTTTGGTCTTCCTTCAGTCATTAATAGCCATTTTTCATTATCATGTATTTCATCTAAAATTTTAAATTCACTTGGGCTTCTATGTTTTGTCGTAATAATTGATATTCTGAAGTATTTCTTTAATAATATTAAAAGATTTTTAGGGTTTTTATAAAAATCATGAAGTTCAATTATTAATTTGGACTTTTTTAATAGTTTTAAATTAGAATCATTTAAAATTGCAAATTCACCACCTTCGATATCTATTAAAAAAAAACAATCCTCCAATTTAAATTTCTTAAAAATACTTTTTTTCAAAAAATTAATATCTGCAATATTATATGTTATTGCTTTATCTTTTAAATTATTTATCTTTAAATTTTTATCAAAAAAATGTCGTGCAACTTCATCACTTTCAAAGCCAACAGTATTTTTAAATATTTTTTTTTTAAGCAAACTTATAGCGTGATACCCCTCACCACATCCTAAATTAACAAAATATTTTTTTTTGTTTTTTTTTTGAGATGAGATAATTAAATTTTGAATTTCAAGCTCATAAGTTCCCAGGTATTTAGCGGGTAAATCGAAACTATTCCAGGATTTATTTATAAGAATTTTTGTTTCTTTATAATTTCCATAAATTATTTTATTTTTTGAAATTTTTTCAATTTCATTAGAGTAATATCTGATAATTTTTGTAAAATGATTTTCCAACCTATATTTAATACCAATTTTTCCAAAAAAAGTATTAACGAAACCTGTAATACCGTATTTGCTATAAGCATATTTAAATTTTCCTAAATTCATAGTTATTTGTTTTTATAGACATTTTCTAATTCAAGCTTAACAAAATATAAAAGTATTTTAAAATTAATTAGAATAAATTTAAAGTTTAGATGCGATAATTCCTTAATTGATCTTACAGTAAAAAATTTAAATTGTTTAATAATTAATTTTACAAATCTATAGTAGCTTATTTTTTTTATTTTATAACCAAATGAGTGATATCTCCAAACTCTTGTTGAAAGAGATTTAAGATCATCATTTTGTAGGTGAAGGCATCTTGCTTCATGACAATAAAATAGATCATACCCTTCATTTCTTAGTCTAAAACTGTAATCAATGTCCTCTCCATTTAATTTTAGGTTCTCATCATATCCACTGATATTTTTCCATGCTGATTTTTTTTGGATTGTATTACACCCAAATAAAAAAGCAGGGTTAACTATATTTTGATTACCCCAATTTTGCTTATAGTGAATTGACCTCCACTTATTATAGACATTATTTGTGTATTTTTCTGCAAGATTACCACCACACATAATTATATTTTCTTTTAGATGAGAAGAAATATTTTCAAGCCAAAATTCATCCAAAACCACATCCGCATCAATTGAGGCAACTACATCGTTTTTAGAATTTTTAATACCAACATTTCGACAAAAACTTAGTCCTTTATTTTCACTATTGTTATAAATCTTTATATTTTTAAATGACTTAAGGTAATTTAATGTTTTATCAGTTGAACAATCATTGATAACTATAATTTCATCAAATGGAATTGATTGAGCATTAATAGAATCTAACACTTCTGTAATTGTTTTTTCTGCATTATAAACAGGTATAAAGATTGAAGCTTTTATCATTTTATCTAAGATATATTAATTGGTTTTTTAAATGAAGTTGTATCAAAATTTAATAATGTTAAGACACATAAATATATGAAAATAATTGATTCAACAACATATTTTGAAGAGGATTTAATGATGGACCTAAGGTTCAATGTTTTAGATAAATATGTGGATGAATTTATTGTTTGTGAGGCAGCTTTTTCACATAGCGGTAAAGAAAAAAATATAAATTTTGATAAAAAAAATTTTCCGAAATTTGAAAAAAAAATTAATCATATAATTATTAAAAATGAGCCTGATGATATAATCAATAATAAAAACCTTAATAGCGCAGAACAAAGATTAAATAGCATTGCAAGAATTAGAGAACAAAGAAATCATATATCAAATTTTTTAGGAAAATATAATCCTAACGATTATATAATTTACAGTGATAATGATGAAATTCCAAATTTAGAAAATATTGATTTTGAAAAAAATGATAAAGAAATTGTGATTTTTAAACAAAAAATATTTTACTACAAATTTAATCTAATTTTACCTAAAATAGATTGGTTTGGTTCAAAAGCATGTAAAATTAAAAATTTGAAAAGTATTGATTCATTAAGAAATTCAAAAAATAAAAAATATCCTTTTTATAGAATAGATGCTTTTTTTTCCGACATTAAGCACCAAAATTTAAAAATAATTGATGAAGGTGGCTGGCATTTTTCTAATTTAAAAAACTTTGAGGATCTTCAGAAAAAATATTTAAATGATGAAAATCATTCAGAATACGAGTCACTTGGTCTTTCCATAGATAGAGTTAAATATAATATAGAAAATAGATCTATCGATTATGATCATAAAGCAAAAAAAAACTCACCTGAAAAATTTACTGAAACAAAACTTCAAGAAGTTGATCTGAAACTTTTACCAAACTATATTCAAAGTAATGTTGTAAAATATAAAGACTGGATAGCTAAATAATGGTTAAAAATATTATTTATGTCAGTCATGCTGAAAAAGGACCTTCCGGAGGTGCAAAAATAATTTATCATCACTCAGAAATAATTAATAATCTTAATAATTTTTCATCTGAAGTGCTTCATTTAAAAAAAAACAGACTATCAAAAATTAAAATTTCTATTAGAAAAAAATTAAAGATTAATAATAAAAATATTGAGTCAGGCTGGCAGCTTAATGAACTTGAAGCAGTTAAAAAATTTAATTACAAATGGTTTGAAAATAAAATAAAAACTAAAAATGAATTATCTTTTGATAAAAAAAAAGATTTCTTAATTTTACCAGAAATTTTTGCACATCTTGCAGAAGATTTATGTATCAAAAATGGTATTAGTTATGCAATTTTTGTTCAAAATGGCTATGTAATCTCATCTACTAATAACGAAAGAAAACTAAGTCTAGCTTATAAAAAAGCAAAATTTATCATTTCATATTCAGAAGACATTACAAAATGTATAAAGTTAAAATTTCCGAATATTAAGACAAAAATAATAAAAATTTCTTACGCATTAGATTTAAAAAAATTCAAAATGAATCGTAAAAAAAATATAATTACTTATATGAGTAGAAAACTTCCACAACATAGCTATTTAGTTACAAATTACTTAAAACCTCATTTACCAAATAATTGGTTAATTAGAGACTTAAACAACTTAAATGAAAAAAAAACATATGATTATCTAAAAGAGTCAAAAATATTTTTATCTTTTTCTAATATGGAGGGTTTACCACTACCTCCAGCAGAAGCTGCTCTTGCAGGTAATTTTGTGATTGGGTACACAGGGGAGGGTGGAAATGAATATTGGAAAAAACCTTTATTTACAAAAGTTAATTCTGGAGAAATAAAGACTTTTGTTAAAGAAATCTTAAGTAAAATATTAGAAATTAACTCAGGCAAAAAACCTTCA
>Ga0307986_10000674_pt1 | contig 24846 bp, 27 predicted proteins | sample EllFjometageno82_FD_203170 | JGI IMG/M metagenome (GOLD analysis project Ga0307986, IMG submission 203170) | Marine microbial communities from Ellis Fjord, Antarctic Ocean - #82 | ecosystem: Environmental > Aquatic > Marine > Unclassified | place: Southern Ocean | collected 2014-10-09 | reverse complement strand
CAAGAAAAAACTAACTCATGAAGAGAATAAAATTAGATGGCGTACATCTTATCAGCAAGGGTTCAGTAAAGAAGGTGCTGCCTTATTGGCTAGGCCTTGGATAAAGCCTGAACCACCTGAACAGTTTACTGACTATACACTAGCAAGTTTTATTAAATCATCAGGAGGGTATGACAATGATTAACTTATTTAAAGATCTAAGCTATGCACTAAGCGGTGACATGTTTAATACTAGTGAACCCGCATCATTCACCATGACAGAGGGTGATCATGTTGCTCTGGTTAAACGCTCTCACCGTCCAGAGTACGGGGCATGTACCATCTATACAGTGTCTAATCAACATGTATGTATCTATGATAATCACCCACAGTTCATATCATTCCATACAAGTGCTGATATCTTTGAAGAGGATAATCTATGAGTAAGATGAAAGCAGAGCTGATTGATCGTATGGGAGATGACCTTACTGTAGTTAACAGTGCTAGGGTTAGCTTTCAAACAGTATCAGTAGAGCTGAAAGAGAGAGACAAGAAGTTAATTAAATACCTAGCAGCGCATGATCACTGGACACCCTTTGCACATGTTCAGTTGTCGTTCAGAGTTAAGGCTCCTATATTCATAGCCCGTCAGATGGTTAAACATCAGGTAGGTCTAGTGTGGAACGAGGTTAGTAGGCGCTATGTAGATAGTGAACCTGAGTTCTATTCCCCTACAGCGTGGCGTGGTAGACCAGACGGCAGTATCAAACAGGGAAGTGGTGGTATAGTTGATCTATCAAGCTGGCACGGTACAGAGTTAGGCGCTCTGTTAAGGCAGGAAGATGGAGATGATAGAGATACTTGGTCTTTAGATGGTGAGGTAGAAGAGATAGGAGCCTATGTACTAGAGCTATACAAGAAGCTTATAGCGGCAGGTGTTGCACCGGAACAAGCGCGTATAGTACTACCACAGTCTACTATGACTGAGTGGGTATGGTCAGGTAGTCTAGTTGCCTTTGCTCGTGTTGTTAAACAGAGAATGCACGAAGGCGCACAGGAAGAGGCTAAAGAACTAGCACTACTTATTAAAGATGAGATAGATAATGTTACTGAACTAGAAACGAGCTGGCTTGCTTTACTTAAGTAACGTGATAAACTTTATCAAAGACTTTAAAGAAGGTAATATATGAAGAATACTCACATAGGAATAGATTGGGGTAGCAACGAGATTACAAAGATAAGTCTTAATTTTGAATTTTCAAATGATTCTGGAATAGAAACGAGTGAAGATTTTTTTCACTATCTTCTAGATTTGTGGGAGAGTGGTGATCTACAACCAGTAATTGATTTACAGCTTGAGAAGCAACGTGCAAAATATCATTGATTTATGCAATCATGTAATGATATACTCCGATGTCTATCATAGTCGCCATCAACCACCTGATGATCTTATGGAGGACATGAAAGGTTTAGTAAATCAATATGGCGAAGAGTTTTGTATATCTTTTCTCACTAATTATTTTAAATTGGAGGAACACAATGAATGAAACTGGGTTTGATACTATTCAAATTAAGATTGATGATTGGTGGTGTCAACTGTTCGCACTACGTATAGGTGCGCCTCCGCCCAGTAAGAAAACAAAGCTTAAGTTTATTGTATTTGTAGAATCATATATGGAGGTATCAGAAACAACTAATATATCTGACGAAGAACTCAGTACATTATTTTCAGAATTTATAGAAGATCTTGGTTCATGGTAGCGTCATCACGCTTGACAGCTTTCTGGACTTTTGATAAAGTAAACCCACCAAAAACGAACGGAGTACTAAAATGGTAATTGAAGGCATCGCATATTGGGCTAGTGTAACTACCCCTAACACAACTTACGAGCCATGTTATACTGTGAATCTCGTAATCCCTGAAGATAAAGCAGCCACTTTCCGTGATGAAGGACACAAGGTTATAGACAAAGATGAAGGCCCAACTATTATTATCAAACGTAAAGTTAATGGCCCAAACGGTATGATTCGTAACCCTCCTATCTTGATGGATGCTTCCCGTGCAGCAGTAGATACTAGGGTAGGTAACGGTTCTAAGGTTAAGGTTCAGTATAAGCCTTGGGAAGTTAGCCGTAACGGTACTACTTACAAAGGTCTAGACTTCCAAGGTATGCAGGTACTAAACTTAGTATCATTTAGTTTAGACGGTGATGAGTTTGACATTGAAGAGGAAGAGGAGATTGATGAACTATGAGTGAGATAGCAGAGGAAACTATGACTGAGGTAGAAAAAGAAACTATTACTTTAGACGGAGAGACTTATGATTTCAGTAGTATTTCTGAAGTAGGTAAGGTACTAGTGAGACACATAACTGCAATAACAAGGGAGTTAGGAGAAGTTGAACACCGTATTATCATCTTAAAGGCTGCATCAGTTAAACTTACTGATCAGTTGAAAGATGAGCTGGCAGAGATTTAATATGATCTGTAATATGTACTAAACTAAAGGGGCTATAATGGCCCCTTATTTTTTGAGGAGTAAAATGTATGGGATTTGTTAGATATCATGAGCCGTGTCCACTTTGTCAGAGTAGTGACGCAGCCAGTGTTAACGAAGATGGATCTGCATATTGCTTTAGCTGCTATAAACATATAGCAAATTATGAAAACTCAGAGGCTCCAATAGTGAAAGATTTTGTAGAGTACAAAAATAATTCTATGAATACTAACGAAGGTTCGTTTAAAGATTTAACTGATCGTAAAATTAGTTTGGCTACTGCCCGTAAGTATGGAGTGAAGGCAACTTCTAAACCAGATGGGTCAATTGAAACACACTCATATCCTTATTATATAGCCAATGAAATTGTAGGTACAAAGATACGTAACTGTACTACTAAAGATTTCACATGGCGTGGTTCACCTAAAGGTACAATGTTATTCGGACAACAGGTTGCCCAGACTAGTGGTAAGTATATTACTCTAGTAGAGGGCGAGTGTGATGCGATGGCTGCATACGAACTGATGGGTTCTAAGTGGCCTGTAGTATCAGTAAAGAATGGTGCTGGTGGTGCTGTGAAAGATGCCAAAGAAAATCTTGAGTTTCTAGAATCTTTTGACTGTGTAGTAATTAGCTTTGATAACGATAAGGTTGGGCAGGAGTCAGCACAGAAAGTTGCTAGATTATTCAAGCCGGGTAAAAGTAAAATAGTACAGTTGCCCGAAGAGTTTAAAGATGCCAATGATATGCTTAAGAAGAATCGTGGCGCGGCATTCATGTCAGCTTGGTGGGCAGCGAAGACTTATACTCCAGCAGGTGTTCTTGACATGACTGATATGGAGGAGGAGTTCTTTACTGATAACGAAAAAGAATCTATCCCCTATCCTTGGCAGGGCTTGAACGAAAAGCTCTATGGACTGAGGCAAGGTGAGCTAGTCACTATCACTGGTGGTACAGGCTTAGGTAAGTCTAGTGTTACCCGTGAGTTAGAACACTGGATACTTAAAACAACCAAGGATAGCTTAGGTATCTTAGCACTAGAGGAAAACTGGAAGCGTACAATGTATGGCTTACTTTCTATTGAGGCCGACAAGAGGTTGTTTGTAAAACAGATTAGAGATGAGTTATCTAAAGAGCAGCAAAAAGAATACTATCACAATCTCTGTAAGGGTGATAACGAAGGTAGATTGATTATACATTCTCACTTAGGTGTTCAGGATATAGATGAGATATTCTCTAAGTTAAGGTACATGATCATTGGCCGTGATTGTAAGTGGGTTATTATTGATCACTTAGGAATGATGACTTCGGCACTCGCTGAAGGTGATGAGCGTAGAGCCATTGATAATATTATGACTCGCCTTAGATCTCTAGTAGAAGAGACAGGTGCTGGAGTTATTCTGGTGTCTCACCTACGGAGGATCGAAGGTAACAAGGGCCATGAACAAGGCGTTGAAGTATCTATGTCACACCTTAGAGGTTCAAACGGTATCGGTCAGATATCAGACTGTGTGATTGCTCTTGAGCGTAACCAACAATCTGATGACCCTATTGAAGCATCAACGACACGTATGAGAATACTTAAGTCTAGATATACTGGAGAGGTGGGCTTGGCAGGACACTTGCTTTATGATAAAGAGACAGGTAGGCTTACTGAGACATTCAGAGAAGCTCACGAGGAAGTAGAACTTTGAAAAGAGAACTTGTTTTTGATATAGAAACAGATGGCTTAGTCTCTACTCGTGTCTGGTGTATATGTGCAATAGATATAAACACCGGACAAGAGTATACATTTGGCCCCGATGAATTACAGGAGGGCTATGCTTTCCTACACGCTGCTGATAAGTTAGTAGGTCATAATATAATTGGCTTTGATATACCTGTAGTCGAGAAGTTTTCTGGCTTGTCCCTACAGCACATCAAGTTAGTTGATACCCTTGTACTTTCAAGATTGTTTAATCCTGTAAGAGAGGGAAATCACGGCCTAGAGAGATGGGGCTATGTGTTAGGTGATCACAAGATTGATTTCGACGAGTATGATACTTACTCTCAAGAAATGTTAGACTATTGTATGCAAGATGTTCGGCTGAACTTAAAAGTATTCAATGCTTTGAAGCGGGAGAGTAAAGGCTTTAGTCCAGAGAGTGTACATATTGAGATGGAAACATTTAAAATTATATGTACTCAGAGAGAGACAGGCTTCATGCTGGACATACCTAAGGCTGAGAAATTATTATCAGAGCTTAATGGTAAGATGGCGGAGGCAGAAGACAAAGTACATGCTAGGTTTGTACCTAAGAGTGAGCGTATATTTATTACTGCTTTGTATAATAAAGACAACGCCTTATCTAAGAAAGGAAGGTTGAAGGATGGTAGGGGGACAAGACTTACTGACTCGGAATACATTGAGATCGAAAAGAGTGTGAAAGCTGGTAGCCTTGGGATATACAGAGATATAATTAGGAAGGACTTTAATCTAGGCTCACGTAAGCAGATAGGTGAATACCTTATTTATTTCGGTTGGAAACCTAAGGCATTCACACCTACTGGTCAACCACAGGTAGATGAGAAGATACTTTCTAGAGTAAAAGATATACCCGAAGCAGGTATGATAGCTGACTACCTTATGTACCAGAAGAGAATAGCACAGATAATGTCTTGGCTAGATAAGTGTGAAGATGATTCCAGAGTGCGAGGGTTTATAAACAGTAACGGTACTATCACAGGACGTATGACCCACAACAGCCCTAATCTAGCACAGGTTCCTAACAGTAAGTCTCCTTATGGTACAGAGTGTCGAGCCTGTTGGATAGTACCTAAGGATCGTAAGCTGGTGGGTATTGATGCTTCAGGGCTGGAACTTAGAATGTTAGCTCACTATTTAAATGACGAGGGGTATACAAATGAAATCCTTAACGGAGACATACACACCGCTAATCAAAAACTTGCGGGACTTGAATCAAGAAATCAGGCTAAGACATTCATCTATGCCCTCCTCTACGGAGCAGGAGATGCAAAGCTTGGTAGTGTGGCTGGAGGAAGTAGATCTGTTGGCAAACGACTTAGAAAATCTTTCTTTGATAATCTCCCAGCATTCAAGGCTCTTAAGAATAGCGTTGCGAGAGAGGCAACAAGAGGTTTTGTCAAAGGGTTAGATGGTAGAAAAGTATTTGTTCGTTCAGAACATGCTGCATTAAATAGTTTACTACAGAGTGCAGGGTCATTAGTTATGAAGAAAGCTGTTATCTTATTCAATGATAAGTTGAAAGGTGTGGCTGCCGACTTTGTAATGAATGTACATGATGAGTGGCAGGTTGAGGCAGATACAGAGCAAGCAGCGTTAGTAGGTCAGCTTGGTATCGAGTCTATCATAGAAGCTGGTGTTGCGTTTAATCTTAATTGTCCTTTAGATGGAGAGTATAATGTCGGAAACAATTGGTCAGAAACACACTAACTATCCTTACAGTAGGTATCTAGAGAATAAATCTAGAGTTACTATAAAAGGTAACAGATATAGACTAGGTAATATTCATCACCCCTATCATTCTATTTATAAGAGCCAAGGAATGTCAGTCGCCCTTGAAGCGATGGGCTTAACACTCCTTGAGAACATAAAGACTACCATTGATAATCTCTTTTCAGAAGTAAAAGAAGGTGAAGTATACGTTATGACAAACCCTTCCTTTGGTGGTTGGCTTAAGATAGGCATGGCTATTAACAGTAAAGATAGAGTTAATCAGTTTCAAACTGGCTCACCACATAGAAATTACAAGCTTGTAAAATCTTACAAAGTTCCAGACAAACGAGAAGCTGAGTTAGAAATACATAACCTTTTAGAAGAGAAGTTCAGACGTAAGGGTGAGTGGTTTAAATGCTCCTACGAAGAAGTGGAAACTCTTTTAGAAAATCATTTTAAAGTAAGGGGCGCACAACTTGAACTCTTCTAAAAACTTAGATACATTAGTCGCTGATATATACGAAAGTCTTACGCCCTTGTGCGACAACGAAGGTATAGATATTCCCGATGAAGCTATCGACAAGCTATGTGAGAATATTAAAGTAGTATTCAAACAGTGGCAGAACCCCCCAGAGCGTAATAAGAACTTCACATTACGCATGTCTAATATAGGTAAACCTTCTAGGCAGCTATGGTATGAGAAGAAATTACCGAAAGGTAAAGAAAAGATTACTCCTTCTACTTTCATTAAGTTTATGTATGGACACTTACTTGAAGAAGTCCTACTGTTTTTAGTCTCTATTGCTGGACACAAGATAGAGGCTGCTCAGAAAGAAGTACTAGTCAATGGTATCAAAGGACATATGGATTGTAAGATTGATGGGGAAGTAATTGATATTAAGACTGCTTCAGGTAGAGCCTTCCAAAAGTTTTCTAATGATACCTTGGCACAGGACGACCCCTTCGGTTACATCGCTCAGTTATGTGGGTACGAAGAAGCTGAAGGTACTGACAATGGAGGCTTCTTAGTTATCAATAAAGAGACAGGTGAACTCACACTTCATCGACCTGAAGAGTTAGATAAGATAAACGTAGTAGATAAAATAGATCATTTGAAACATGAAATGTCTCTTGATACCCCTCCAGAGAAATGTTATTCTACAGTGCCTGAGGGTAAGTCAGGTAATATGAAATTAAATAAAGGCTGCTTTTATTGCTCTTATAAGTTTGAATGTCATACAGACGCTAATGATGGTAAAGGGCTAAGAGTATTTAAATATTCTAAAGGCCCTACCTATCTCACCACAGTTAAAGTTGAACCTAGAGTAGAGGAAGTTATATGAACTCTAAATTATGCAAGCGTGTATCAAGACACACTGAAGTTATTCTATTAGAATGGCTGAGAGGCTTGGTTCCTGATGAGGATAGAGCTAATGTTACACCCTCTAATCTGGCTTCTCTGCTACCACCTACTGATTACTTCTATGTTAATCGCCAGATATGGATGAGCTTCTATAGTCCTCGATGGGTTCGGCAGTCTATTAAGAAACTAGTACGTCTAGGCTACATCGTAGAGCATATCACTATGAAAGACTTAGAAACGTTTGTGAGAAAAGCGGAGAGTCAAAATCAAGACGCAGAATAAAGCGCGTAACGGCTGGCGTAAAGCTAGAGTACCACGCCCAAAGAAGTTAACCAGTGATGGCGGTAGTAAATATGATTCAATCTGGGAGATGCTTTTACATGAATCAATCTTAAAAGATTGGGAACATCATGTTGATAAAGTATCTTACGTCATTGAGCATAAATACGAGCCTGACTTTGTACGTGTAGTAGAAGGTAAGAAAATATTACTTGAGTCCAAGGGTAGGTTCTGGGACTTTGCAGAGTACAACAAATACATTTGGGTTAACAAATACCTTCCTGAAGATACTGAGTTAGTCTTTTTATTTGCAAACCCTTCCTCACCTATGCCAGCAGCCAAGAGACGTAAAGACGGAACTAAGCGATCTCATGCTGAGTGGGCAGAGGCTAATGGGTTTAGATGGTTTAGCGAAGAAACAATTCCTGATTCGTGGATTGACTCTAAAGCTAGAGAGACTAAGGAGTATAAGAAACGTAACAATAAATTAAAGGTTAAGATGCAATGAAAAAAAGACTAGTTGATGTTACACCTGAAGAGTGGGATAGAATGGAACCTGCTGAGTTTCAGAGTATAGAGCATCTTTTAAATCATCCAGAGCCTCATAAGTTTGATACTGTGGAAAACCCAGAGCATTATAACAACGGTAGTATAGAGTGCATAGATTCTATGGAGGCTATGCTTTCAACTGATGAGTTCATTGGTTACTTGCGCGGTAACTCACACAAGTATAGGTGGAGGTTCAGATACAAAAATAAACCTATAGAAGATTTAAAGAAAGCCCGTTGGTACGAAGATAGACTTCTTAAATTCCTGCTGGAGAACGAGGATGTCGTGGGATAGAAAAACAGAAAGATCTGAAATGTTTCATAAAAAAAACAAAGCTAAAGATAAGAAACAAAATAAAGCACGTACCAAGGGGTACAAGCAAACTAAACTAAGGGATGAAGATGACAGTAGTGACATCAAAGATTGGCAAGCAGGATTATCTAGGGATTCAGATTGATTACTCTAGAGAAGATGATCTTGATAAGTTCTCTCTGGAAACTTTAAAAGATAGATACTTCTGGGAAGACGAGACACATGCTCAAGAAGCATTCGCAAGGGCTTCGGTCTACGGTGCAACGTATCGAGATGTCACTGACTACGATCTTGCACAGCGCCTATACGACTACAGTAGTAAGAGTTGGTTCGGCTTCAGTACTCCTATACTCAGTAACGGGGGAACTAAACGTGGGTTGCCTATTAGTTGCTTTCTTAATTATGTACCTGATTCACGCGCTGGTCTTTCTTCCCACTATGATGAGAACATTTGGTTAGCTAGTGGAGGCGGAGGACTAGGCGGGTACTGGGGAGATATTAGAAGTAACGGTGTTTCTACTTCCAACGGTAGTCAGTCTACAGGTAGCATACCTTTCATGCACGTTGTAGATAGTCAGATGTTAGCCTTTAATCAGGGTATTACGAGGAGGGGTAGTTATGCAGCGTATATGGACATTGATCATCCAGAGATTGAAGAGTTTATTGCTATGCGAAAGACCACTGGTGGAGATCTTAATCGTAAATGTCTTAATCTACACAATGGTGTTAACATTACTGACGACTTCCTGCAACGAGTAAAGGATGATGAAAGCTGGAGACTAATAGATCCTAAGTCTAAACAAGCCATTAAGACCGTATCAGCAAGGGATCTATGGTGGCAGTTACTGCATACTAGGGCAGAAACAGGCGAACCCTATATTGTAAACATGGACAGATGCAATGAGAACCTACCTGAGTCCCAAAAGAAACTAGGTTTAAAAGTACTCCAGAGTAATCTATGTTCAGAAATTACGTTACCTACCAGTGAAGAGCGCACTGCTGTATGTTGTTTATCAAGTGTTAACTTAGAACACTACGATGAGTGGAAAGACAAAGAAGATTTTATTGCGGATCTTATAACAATGCTTGATAATATTATTGAACATTTTGTAAGTAACGCTACAGAGGGGAAACACTACACTGAAGATGCTTTTAAATTAGGACACTTAACTTTTGAGGAGTTTAATGAACATGTCTCAGCAAGTAAAAAAGGCTTTGCTAAAGCCGCTTATTCAGCATATAGAGAACGGGCGCTTGGGCTTGGAGCGATGGGCTTTCATAGTTACTTACAGCGTAACAGTATCCCTTTTGAAGGTATGTATGCCGCCAGCTTTAATAACAGAGCATTCAAACACATCAAGTCGGAAGCTGAGAACGCTAGTATTAATCTGGCTGAAGATCGGGGCGAAGCACCTGATATGGATGGTTGCAATCGCAGGAATTCTCACTTACTTGCTGTTGCTCCTAACGCTAGTAGCAGTATTATATGCGGTGGAACGACTCCTTCTATTGAGCCAACAAGGGCTAACGTCTTTACGCATAAGACGCTAACAGGTTCTTATAAGGTAAAGAATAAATACTTAAAGAAGTTACTTGCCAGAAAGAAAATAAACACAGAAGAAACATGGAAGACTATTGCGGCTGCTGAAGGTTCTGTACAGGAGCTAGAAAATCTTACAGAAGAAGAGAAAGAGGTTTTCAAAACAGCTCCTGAGATTAATCAAATGTGGATTATTGAACACGCTTATCAACGTCAGGACTACATCTGTCAATCACAGTCTGTCAATTTATTTTTCAACCCACCACCAGCCACAGCAGAGCAAGAAATACATGATGAATATTTGGGATATGTTAATAGTGTGCATTGGGCAGGAGCTACTAAACTCAAATCCATGTATTACCTCCGCTCTACAGCGGCTCGAAATACAGAGAATGTTAACATCAGAATACCTAGAATAAATTTAGAGGAAGGGGAGTGCTTAAGCTGTGAAGGATAATATTATTAATTTAGTGCCAGACCAAGTGTCAGTAGATGATGTTTTAGAAAGTTGTCGGGGACAGTACAGTTCCGTACTAGTACTAGGTTGGGGAGAAGATGGTTCACTTCAAGCTAGAACTACCCAAGGATTAAATACAAAAGAACTTGTTTACATGTTGGAAATATTTAAGCAAGCAATATTGACAACAGAATTTAAGCTAGATGAATAATAAAAAACTAACAAATTTAAATAAACTTGAAAAAGATATATTTAGAATTGTATTAGATTATTGTGAAGGGAAAGATTATTTTGAAGCTCCCATAAACCCTTTACCTGAAATGGTAACTACTATTATTCATACAGTACTCTATGCAAACAAATATAATAATATTAAATTAAATGGTAAGGGAAAAATAACATGAGCCTACTAGGAACAAGAGATTATTACAAACCGTTTGATCATCCTTGGATGTTTGACTACTACTCACAGCAGAATCAGATGCACTGGTTCCCTGAAGACGTACCATTACACAATGATGTGAAAGATTGGCAGACAATGACTGAGCAAGAGAAGAACTTGCTTACACAGATCTTCAGACTGTTCACACAATCAGATGTGGACGTTAGTTCAGGTTATGTAGACAGATACATGAAGATCTTTAAGAAGCCTGAAGCTCGTATGATGATGGGTGCTTTCAACAACATGGAGAGTATTCATCAACATGCCTACAGTCTACTGTTAGACACCGTAGGAATGCCTGAGGTTGAGTATAAGGCTTTTGCAGACTATGAGGCTATGGCAGACAAGCATGAATATATTGATGCTATAAAGGTGTCTAAGGGAGACAAACGATCTATAGCTAAAGCACTCGCTGTGTACTCTGGATTTACCGAAGGACTTCAGTTGTTCTCTAGCTTTATTATCCTGTTGAACTTCCCAAGATTCGGTAAGATGAAAGGTATGGGACAGATCATAACCTATAGCATTAGAGATGAATCACTTCATGTAGAGGCGATGACTAAACTGTTTAGGGAGTTTATACAAGAAAACATAGACATCTGGGACGATGAGTTTAAGGCAGAGATCTATGAAGCCTGTAGAGAAATGGTAACCTTAGAAGATAGATTCCTAGAGCTAGTGTTTGAGGAGGGAGACATTGAGGGTTTAACTCAAGCTGAAATGCAGGAGTACATTAGATACATTGCAGACAGACGTTTACTCCAGTTAGGACTTAAACCTAATTATGATATTAAAAATAACCCCTTGAATTGGCTGGATGATGTGTTAGGCGTAGAGCATCAGAACTTCTTTGAAGGTCGAGCTACTACCTATATGAAAGCAGGTATGAGGGGAGATGTTAATAAGGTGAGCTTCGTATGAGTGAAGGTAATATTATAAGTTTTAAAGTGTTCGTAGATTCTAAAGGTTTAATAATGACGGAGTATTCTAAGCTGCCAGCGGGGGTACTCTCTAAAATATTCTCAACAGAAGATTTATTTTACATAGAGAAGATACTTGCTATGGTAGACCCGAAGTTCAAGGATCTACACACAGACCTAGAGCAGGAACTGGCAGCATTAAACTGATTTACCACTTTACTTTATCAGCCCAGTAAGCCGCGCTCATCTTACCTTTAGCAATGTTATCACGATGCCTTGCTTTAAAAGATTTGCGCTTTGCTTTCATCTTAGCTGACTCACCAGCCTTAGGTTTACCTGCTGTACTAGCACCCTGCTCACCAAACCTAATTGTTTTAATCTTGTCACCGTCTTTAGCAACAACAACATGAGACTTCTTTGCATGTTTAGGAGTTCTCTTAGGCTTGTTGAATCCGCTAACTCCTGCTCGTTCTAATCTAGGATCTTTAGGCATTATTTTTTCCTATATGGTTTAGTTTTCTTTGCAATCTTTTTAGGCTGTGCGCTGTGCTGTTTACCTGCTTTTGTATCTGCTCGTTTCTTCTTGGTTGTAGCAGCATACTCTTTGCTTGACAGAGCCTCTCTAGCCTTCTTCGGAAGATACCTCTCACCTGTTGCTTTCTTCCCTTGTGTTGAGGGCTTACCTGACTTAGTACCCCACTCTTCTTTAGTCCACTTCTTTAAAGACTTCTGAGACTTCTTGAGTGCCATTACTTGTACCCTCCTCCTTTAGCTTTATACTCTTTAGCAAGCATCTGAGCCTTTCGAGCAGACCACTGACCAGACTTACCACCCTTAGTACTAGCTTTAATCTTGTTAAAAAGATTCTTTCTCATGGTGGGCTTGGTATAGTTACCTGCTTCGTTTACTTTAGATTTCTTTTTAGCTGCCATCTAGTAACTCCATATGTGTGGCCTTGGCCTACCTTTAGAATTTTCTAAGTCATCGAGATGTATAAATCTAGAACTGCCTTTCTGGTTAACACCAATACCAGTAAATCCTGCCGTCAGAGCAGCCTGTATTAGCTTGTAAGCCTGTTCACCACGCAACCCTATGTCCAAGGCCCTACCGGATTCGTGTGAGCCGGGAGAGGCTTTACGGGCCTCTATAGGATGGTCTTTACAACGATAAGCCGAAGTAACAGTGAAGGGAAACCCTAGCTCATGTCGAAGGGCTTCTACCTTTGCCATAAACTCTTTGTTCATACCTTGTTTTTCACAGTGTTGACATTTAAGTTCATCAATGCTAAAATATTTATACATTATTTAACTCACTCCCCCTGAGTTCTTATATACTCTAGAGTCTTCAAAGTTAAAGTCACTAGCAGTTGTAATCTTAAATTGATTAGGTTCAAAAGATATATAAGAAAAATCTTCTTTATTACCTTCAAATTTATTTTTATACTTCACACTATCAAAGCCATAGCTCTGTATAAAGTCTTTCATTGCCCTGTTAACATATGCTTGTCTTATATCTAATTGTAATTGAAAGTTAGGCATTGCTTGAGCTGCAACGTCTTTTTCAAAAGCGTTAAACTCATCTAGCTTAGGAGTAACATTTTGAAAATACTTTTCTTTCATAGAACTTACTAAATTAGCCTTAAATTTCTTCTCGCCTTTACTTAGTTGTTCAGACATATCCTCAATCAAAGTACGAGGACTTAAAGAAGTAGCATTAAAAGTACCTGTATCAGTACTCATAAGTAAGGGTTTTCTTAACAACAAGTAACCTTTAACAGTTGCTACGGCTTTTTCTGGTTGTTTATTATCACCTATGTATAGCTCTGATGGTTTTACATTGAAATTTTCAGAGTAAAGAGGCTCATAATTAAAGTGATCTCTGATTGCTAAGTCATCAGCTTGTTCGAGAGTACCGTAGTGAGGCCCCAGTTCTTTAGGGAAAGCATAGTTAATTTCGTAATCTGTATCCAAGCCGTGTGCTGTTGTTCTGTAAACTGGGACTTTAACCTCAGACTCTTCTAAAGCTTCTTCCAAGTTAGCCTTTCTATCAGGGTTAGCTTTAATAGGTGTTTCAGGCAATCGAGTGTCTGGCATCTTCTTTAAAAGATCATCATACATTTCTTTTGTTCTCAGAGATTCAGAGTCTGTTGCAGTTTTTAATAGGCTTACCTCTTCTTCTACTAAAAATAAATCAGTACCACTGTCTATATATTCTCTTGGATCATAATCAGGATCTTTTATTGCATTTTCTATACGCGAATACTCAGCCCTAGTGTCAAAGAATGCTTCGTCCTTTAACTCAGTACTCGTTACATCTCTAGCTTTAATCCCATCAAGTGCTTTAGTAACATCAGATTCTATGGTTTCAGTAAAGTCTGTACCTTCCATGTATAAGTCTTCAGCAGCTTCTTTCTGTGCTTCATAGGCTTTGATAGCTTCTGGATCATAGCCACGCGCACGACTAAACTCAGCACCGCCCTGTAACACATTATCGTCATCAACAAACTCAGGAAATCTTTCTTTAGTTTCAGCTTTACTTAAGTCTCTCTTTTTCTCAAGCTGTGTTCGCATTGTTAGCTTAACGAAATTTTCTACTTCGTCATCCATGAAACCTATATCTTCATCAATTGCCCTTACCGCAGCCGCTGCGTCTTCTGAAGATATTTTACGAGGACTAAAAGCAGTTATTATTTCTTCAAAAGCCATATCAGCTAAATTAACCACAGCCTTACCAACCTTGCTGCCAGCACTAAAACCTAAACGAGTTAAAGGATCTACACTACCACCAGATTTAAAACCTAAACGGGTAAGACCGTCTTCCTGATCTATAAAAGCAGTACCCGCTTGTTTGTTATAAGGCTGTCCTGTTACTTTATCTATACGTTCATCAGGTTCTGGAGGTACATTAGGTACATCAAGTACTTCCCCGCCTTTGTTGTATAGAAAAGGCTTATTAGGTCTTTCAGGTACAACTGTTTTCTTCAACTCCTTACCTAACTCTTTTAGTTTATCATTGTACGCATCCATAAACTCTACACCAAAAGTGTTTTCAATAGTTCTACCTGCGCCATAGAGCGGTACTTTTTTACCTAAGAAATTTACAATGTCTCCTCTTGCAGCAAGACTATAGGCATCTTGACCTACTGGCCCCATAACACCCGCAGCAAATGCAACAGGAGATTGATAGACTTCAGCAGATTTCTTGCCACGCTCCATCATATCAAACGCTAACCCATTACCACCCCAGCGCACTATAGCATTCGTATAAATCTCTTCATCGTCTTTAAATCTTTCAGACTCACCACCGCTTCTAGCATAGTTAGCCCATCGAGCCATCTCTGTCATAAGTATACCCGCACCTAAAATACGAGGCCCATTCTGTGTAGGACTTCGGAGTAAACTAGATGCAGCGTTCTTTAAAACGGTATTAGTAAAGGCAGCAGGATAACCCATAAACTGAAACAGTATAGAGGTCTGTGGATTAGCCATAAGTGTAGGCTTAAGTCCTGATTCAGTAGTAGGGTTTAAGATTATTTCGTTAGCATAACGTGCAGCACCTCTTTGAATTGTTTCTTCAAAAGGATCTTGTTGTTTTGCACCCGCATCTAGCCACTGTAAGCCATCTTCAATATTAACATTAAGTTCTTTCAACTCATCTTTAAACCGTTTAATTCGTGAAGAGTCTGGAAGACCTTTATTCTTAGAGATCGCTGCTAGGTTATCTCTTATTAAAGTTTTACCTGTGGTGTAACTCATCATCTGAACAGATTTAGTCCACTGGTCTAGTAAGTTAAATCTAAAGAATCCATTGTTAATCTGACGCGCCCACTTAGTATTTAAAGCTTCTCCAGAAAGTCTCTCAGCCATATCAGACATAGATGTATCTAGAGCTAACCCAAACTTATTCATCTCACGCCAGATCTCAGGCTGCGTCAAACCTTCTTTGCCTAACTTTTCCTGAAGTGTTTTCTGTATTGTTTCCTGTGCTACTGAACGAGCATCTCTAAAGCCTTTTAAAGATTTAACAGGGCCAGCCTTGGCTACGTTAATAAAGATTTCTGTGACACTAGATAGAGTAGCGAGGGGTAGATAGGCTAAACGGTTTGCAAGACTATAGGCATCGACAGCACCTTGAACTGTGGCACTTTCAAATCTACCTACGTCTTCACCTGTAGTGAGCTTATAAACTCTTAGAAGATCTTTTTCGTCACTCTCAGTTAAAGTCTTTCCAGCCGCTCTCATTTCTGCACGGATAGTATCAACATACTTTGTCTTATAGCCTTTCAAGTTCTTAACACCGAAAACTTGCTGCTTTGCTAGTTGCTTAGAGGACTGAAAGATATAAGTATTCATAATATCTACAACGTCATTATTCAGGAACTCTTCGAAATCTGAATCTTGGAGCTTGTCGAATTTTCTCTTATAGAAAAACCCATTGCCTCCTGCCCCACCATCGAACTGAGATTCGTTTTTCTTATCTAACATATTCCCAACTACAGTCATGCCTTCCTCAAAAGAATTTACTTCTCCAGAATCTTTTAATTTCTGAGCAAAAGCCTCTTGATTTTTGTTGATTGCCGATCTATTCCACATACGAGGTACGTAGTCATTTACTTTATCTTGTATAAAACCAGCTTCAAAAAGTCTGTCGCCTATATCATTTAAAACTCCTCTGAGTTCTGTAGAAATAGTTGTTATACCTTCTGACTCAGGTTCACCTCCACGTAAAGATTTTAGTAGGCTATCATTAGCTAAGTCACCTAGCTTGCCTTTCATGTTTAAAGACAAAGGTTCCATTGCTCTTGCAGAACGATCATGGTAACGCCCCGCAGTTTCTTTGTAGACTTCGTTGAAGTCCTGAGCATCATACCCACGCTCTCCTCTGATTGTACGTCCAGCGTCATATCTAAATTTCTTCATTAGCTCTTTAGCTGTATCAGAATAGTCACTAAAAGATTCAATCACAGAAACAGGTTTAAATATAAGCTTAGAGCCTAGCTTATTAGTTATACGTCCCAGTTCAAACCCTATGCGATTCTTAAAGTTCTTTAAAGGCATATCAGGGTTATCACGGATAACTTGATTTACGCCATCAACCATTTCTTCACGGGTTCTTTCACCACCACCATATTTTTTATTTACTGCTTCAGCGAAAACTTCTACAGGCTCTTGATCAATAACAACACTGAAAGGAGAATCTATGTCTACCTCAGTAGAGACAGATGTACTTCTACTAGGTATAATGGTTTCTATATTATCATCTACAGCTTCAAATATTTCAGGGTCTATAGGATCTTGTACACCTTCTTTAAGTTTTTCACTAGATTCGCTGGACGCTACACGATCCTTACCACGCTCTTTTAAATACTTAGACGTTCCACCTACCATACCAGCTAGTGCAGCACCACCTACAACACCAATACCTAATCCAGTTGCTGTGCGTTTTATATCATAATCGTCAGCAAGCCCTGTGCCTATTTCAAACCGTTGAGCTTGATCTTCGTAGCCTCCTTCGTATACACCGCCAACCATAGCGCCCTTAATAGCTTGTGCGCTAGTATTATCAGACACAGCAAAGTTCTTTAGAGTTTTCTTTAAACCCGCTTTACCTGCCGTCTGTACCGCTACATTACCAGTACCACCTGTAAAGACTAAGCCTAATAAAGATAGAGGACTAGCTAGTAAATCTGTTACTATATCTTTTGTAGCACCTACATAATCTTCAACTTCTACGTCTTCCCAAGTAGTTCTTAATAAAGTATAAGCCTTTCTAGCCTGTGGAGACATATTGTCTACATTACCTTGTCGGGCTATCATAGTCTCTAGCCGATAATCTTCATCTCGTAGTACTTCTCTTATGTCTTTATTACCATCAAAATAAGCACCTGAATCTAGAACATTGTTATTCTTTGAAAGATCATCTAAATAAATCTCAGCAGCTTTTTGAATTCGCGGGTCATTCAACCAAGCTTTTTCACCTGTGGGGATAGCTGTTTCACTTAAAGTAGGTATAGTAATACCATAGCTTATATTTTCTTCTGGATTATCGTCTTTAAAAATTGCCATAGATTACTGCCCGTCAGATGATATTTCAGATTTTGCCATAGCCATTAATCTATCTTTTTCTTCTTTTGACCTTCCGGGCTTGTTCATGATTTCATTAAACTCCTCCTCACTTAACTCTCTACCGTATGCGGGGTTGTTTAAAAGGCTGGAGGTTTGTGTCATACCTCTTAAATTAGGGAAATCTTTACTACCCTCACCTGATTGTGTATAGGCTCTTAGCTTGCCTATTTCATCGCTCAGAGACTGTTTTGCCTTGTAGTTTAAAGTAGCAGAATCTACTTGATCCTTAGAAGCTGCGGTGACTGATTGCTTAACGGAGTCAATTATGTTGCCTCGCAATGCATTTAATGTAAGATCTGTATCGGCAGCAAACTTTTGATAGTCTCCGTATCCCTCTGAAACAGAGGATGCTGACCCTTTAAGGAACTTGCCAACGCCTTGTAGGAACGTTGTATCATTTTTCTCAAGCTTTCCTTTAGCCGCAGCTACATCTGTAATCACACCATCTTTAAACTGATCTGGGTTTAACGTGCGAAGTCTTATAAGTTCGCCTATAGTTATACCATCATACGCTGTAGTATTGTCATACAGATTAGCTACTACAGGTTTTGACTCGCCTGTCTCTTTATTTATAACTTCTCCTGAAGCTTTGGGCATCTTATTTAGGTAATAGTCGCGGCTTGTGTTATCAAATATAGAACCTGCCGTAGAAGTTCCTTTCCCTGCAAAAGCGGATAAGTTGTCAGAAGTTACTAGTTTGTTTAATAGAGCCGCTTTCTCCGCGCCATTCATTTCGTAGTCTAATCCGTTATCATTTGTATCTAAATAATTTAAAGCTTCTAAAACTCTTAAACCATTAATTTCCTTAGACTCTATAAGATTATTACCTGCATAGCTTTTGGCAATGTCATCAGCCTCCTTATTATATTTAACATCATCTAAAGACATCATTGCGGCTACTCGTCTAGCTAATAGTTTAGGCATACCATATTGTTGTTCAAGCGCACCTGTAACTCTAGCGACTTTATAATTAAACCCTTCTCGTTTAGCGGCTGCTTGCGCGTCATCTTCTCCCTTTAATCTTTCCATAAAGGGATTAAAAGCATCTCTTAATTCGCCAGAAGCATCGAATTTAAAAAGTATATCATCAACAGCATCTCCCGCACTTGCTATTAACGTAGCATCAAACTTAGTGTCGTTTGTTATAGCTGCCAGAGTTTTTTCAGAAGGTTCAACAGATACTACTTTAGTAACACCAGCTATTTCTTCACCAGCTAGATTATAAATAACGTCACGAGTTGTTGTGTAGGCTACTAATGTAGTTGGATTTATAAGTTTTACTTCTCTCGATAAAGTAACAGGCGTATACTGATTATTAAAAATACGTTCAGAGAATTTATCAGCTGTATTAGCAACCTTTTCTTTTCTTATTGCGCCTGTCCTACTATTTACATAAGATTGTAGTAAGTAAGTCCATTTAAAAGTTTTACCGTTAGCATATCTTTCTGCAGTTATTAGTTCGCTTTCTCCTTTGACTTCATCAGGCTTCATCGCAATGCCTTTAGTATATTTTTCTACTTGCTGGGCAAGCTTTTCAGAATCTTTAATAGATATACCAGCATCAAAAGATTTAGCAAGAGCTGAAAAAGCTTCGGAGTCTTTTGCAAATTTGTTTTGATTTACAACTCTATCAAGTGCATCTTTTTCTATCTCTGCTCTGTCTTTACCACGAACAAACCTATTCATTAAACCAGCACCTACAGTTTCAGGAAGGTCTGCTCTTCTGTCTACATAGTCATCATATGCATCCATACTACCTAGATTTTTACCAGCCTTATAAGCTTCTTCTAAACGATAGAGCATACCAGCTTTTCTATTTTCTTCTGAGACAGTGCCGTCCTCAGCCTTCTTACCGTATACCATTTCTTCAGAATAAGATGTAACAGCACTTCCTAGATCATCGGGATTCATTACACCCTTTTCATCGATGTTGGCATAGATACGTTGCCGTGCTAGGTCTGAACCTACACCAGTTACTAGATAAGAACCTAAGCCACCCATAGCAGTAGAACCTTCCTCATAAGCTTTTTTAATCTTATTGTCGAAAAGTTCTTTGTTTGCTTTGTAGTTAACACGTTGGTTAGTTACTTCAGAGCGTTTAAAGAAATCTAAAGCGTGGCTCTTTAAATTGTCTGCATATAACTTAGCTGCGGTAGTACCTACATCCGTAATAAGGGCATTACGTTCCGCTTTCTTTCGAACTTTACGTCGATCACTCATTAAACTGCTATAAGTATCTTCAATAGCCATATTACTGCCTCCGCATTAAACTAGGGGTTACTGGTGCTTCTTCAGGAGGTCTCTCCGTTAAACTAGGAGCAGTTTCAAGCTGCTCTAAAGTTTCTTCAGGAATCTCTTTATTCTTTAAAGCCTGTGTAGTTTTTGTTGGTATCTTAGCACCAAACATTTCAGCCTCTATTTCATCATCATCTTCCTGAGTCACTACATAATCTATACCTGCTTTTTCAGCAAGTCCCATAATTACATAGGCTGTAGGTTCAATTAATAAAAGCATTAAATCTGGATTCCATTTACCGTCATTGAATCCCTCAAACAAAAGAAGCTGAGTAATTTCCATAATAGAAACACCACCAGCTATCGAAGACATTATATCTTCGTAGGGGCCTTCCTCTGCTGTTATAGTTACAAAAATATACTCTGTAGCTTCTTGAACCATAGAGAACTCTGGTTTTTCTGTATAGGCTTGCTTTGTGCTGGGATCTTCAGTTAGTGACTGCCCCGGAGTAGGGCGATCCATTTTACCCATATATTCTTGTAGTTCAGGATTTTGCTCTTCCATTGTCTATACCTTAATTTGTTTATACATTAATTATATGTAGGGAATGCAAAATTTTGCGCCCAACGTGACTGTGGGGCTTGATACTGAGCATTATATCCGACGATCTGTATTCTACCTGCAAAGTTCTCTACGGGTGCACTGCCTTCGACAGCATACTGGTCTACATCAGGCATCACGAAACTTCTACCATAAACGTCTGTAGTTTCTTGGTTTTCATTATCAAACACACCATCCTGATATGATTTAAATACGCCTTTAGCTACAGTGCCTAGAGTAATGTTGCCTGTTTTATCTTTAAATCTTTGTATTCCTCGTTGGACAATATCATTATTATAAATTTTTGTACCTAGAGTCTCCTTACCCGCTCCTCGTTGTGCTAGTAAAGACTCTTCTTTAGTAGCGAGTACATTGTCAGGTGTTACAGCACCCTCACCATACTCGCTTACCATGTCGTCAATACTCAGGGGCTGACCTTCTTTTTGAAGATCACTATAATTTTCTGCATATGATACGTTAGTTTGTTTTCGGTTTGGAATATCTGTAGCATTTATTGCTGGATTAGTAACTCCATCAGCAACGGCTGTCACTGCATCAGGCACAGCAATGTTTTCTGTTACAGGCACTAGCATTTCCTCAGGATCAAGTCCTGTCATGCTTCGACCACCTGCACCACCTTCACCACCTATATCAGTTAGTAAATCCTCAGGTTGAGGAACGTTAGGTTCGATTGGAAATTCTTTTTCATACTTAGCTTTCTCTAAGGCTGATGTGTATACATTTGTATCTGTAAGTGTTTTTTTCGAGAATAGATCCCCGACTCCAGTTTTAATATTTATGACTTCACTTCTAGCAGTGTCAAAAAGTCCACCTTTACCTAGAAAAGTATCGCCTGTCATGTCTAACTTTCCAGCAGTCACATCACTTATAAAACCTGTAAGCTTTGAACCTCCCGGAATACTGTTTATAGTTGCTCCTATTGTTTTACCAACAACTTTAAAAATACCTTTACCGATATCTTTAACAACATTACCTGCTTTAGTAGCTATGTTTATAGCACCGTTTAGAAAATTTCCCATACCCGACACAACAGCGTTTGCCGATCCCATCATTGTCCCCGCCATTGCCCCTAACACTTCACCAAGCCCCGGCAAAAGAAGTGACATTGCAATCTGACCAACAATACCAATCTTGTCCATAAACTTACCGACCTTCATAGCTACTTTTTTAATAGCCCTGCCGATCTTTTTAAAGACTTTTTTAATACCTTTAAATACTTTACTGAAAAATCCCATGACTACCCCTTATTGATTTAATATATTGCCAGCTAATCTTAGTATTGAATCCGTTGTTGAACCACCTTTACCCGCTGCTGCTTCATTTTGAAGTGCTGTAGAATAAAGTACAGTTCGTCGTTGTTGATCATTCTCGTAGGAAGTTCTAACATAAGCAGCTTCATCTCTTAAGTTTTGCCAAACGAATGACTGCTCTGCACTAGATAAACCAAAAGCCATTTGTGCATTAGCTTGATTAGCTGCATTGGCAGCCGCAGTGTTGATCGTATTAGCTTGTCTACGCCATTCAAGATTAGATTGCTGAACAGCTTGTTTATTAGAAGAGTTCCATTGATCACGTTGAAACTCTACGTTTTGATTAAATTGTCTCATTTGATTATCTAGCTGTGCATTAGCTCTAGAAACTTCTAATTCATTATTTGAATTAATTGCAGACACTTTATTTTTTTCAGCAGTATTAAACTGTCTCATTGCATTAGTCTGAGAAGTATTAAACTGATTCATGTTAGCCGCTAAACTGGACATAAACTGACTAGTTTGATTCTCAGAAGCTGAGTTAAATTGTTTGGCAGCATTAGTAGCCGACTGATTAGAAAGTATTCTTTGCTGTCGCATTTGTTGATCTAATACAATTGATTGTTGGCTATTAGACAAGTTAGCCATATCCATTTGCAAAAATGATTGAGCATTTGTAATAGCTAATTTAGTGTTTTGATCAGCCGTAGCTAAATCCATTTGAGCCATCATAGTAGCGTTTTGCATTGCAGACTGTTGTTCAGCATTAAAATCTGTAACAGACATAGTTTGCATAAACTTACTATTAGCTAACTCAGTCTGCTGTGCTGCACTAAACTTAGTAAGGTCTACATTAGCTACCATTGCAGCGTTCTGTACAGCCCTCTGCTGATCTACATTTAACTGTGCTTGATTCATATCCGCAGCAATCTTAGCACTCGTTAAATTAGTCTGCATTGTTGTATTTAGATTAGCTAGTTCTGTTTGTTGTCGCGCACTAAGATTTTCAGAACCTGCTTGATTTAAAGAAGAAAGATTAGCAAGTTTCATTTGCTGATCATTACTAAGATTTGCAAGATTCATCTGCTGTTGAAAACCAGCATTCTTTGAAAGAAAGTCAGCAGCCGTTTGCATTTCTAACATACGCTCCTGATTTTCAGCAGACATATTTTCACGTTCAGTAGCATCAGCTATTTGTAAATTAGCTAACTCCATCTGCTGTTCATTGCCTAAGTTCTGAGCATTAGAAGCTTGTGCGTTCTGTGCATTTACCACAGCAGCTTGTTGTTGATTCGAAAGATTCTGAGTACGTGTTTGCTGTTGCATCTGTGCAGTAGTCATTACAGCTTCTTGCTTAAATTGACTTTGCATCATATTCATCTGCTGTGCCATCGTAGCAGTCTGAGATGAAGCTTGTTGTCGATTAGACAGATTAGCCATACGTCTTTGCATATCTAATGTAGACTGTTGCAAATTAGCTTGCTGTTCGTTACTTAAGTTCTGAGCTGCACGTTGCTGAAGAGCCTGTGCGTTGCTTTGAGCCATAGGCATAGCAGAAGTAATGATAGCATTAAAAAGAGCGTCACGACCTACTGTAGAAGCTGAGAGGCCCCTTTGAGCTAGACTAGCTTCAATAGCTGCTACTGCGGGTCTAGCCCATGTAGGAGTCTTACCTTCATCTATACCTGCTAGTAGACTTTCCATCTGAGAAGATACTAAAGCTTCTGTAGGTAAAGCTGCAATAGCTGCACGTACTTCTACAGGCTGTTCATCTAGAGCTGCTGTCATTGTAGCAGGGTCTTCTACAATAGCTGCTGTAATAGCAGGAGGTAACTCACCTACTTCCGCAAGCATTTCTACTGCTGCACTTTTAGCTGCTTCACCTTTTACAGTACGTCTTTTTGCAGCTTCATAACCTACGGTATCAACAATCTGTGCTGCTTCCCCATCATCAGCTTTAACGCCTGTAATAGCTTCACGTTGGGCTGCTTCAGCTTCAGGTGTGGGGGCTACGTCTGAGATTTTACCTGTAACTTTATCTACATAAGCACCATCAGTAATATCAAAATCTATTGTGTCTGCTAAGGCTGCTTCTTCTTGTGCAGTGTCTCTTGTAGCAGCTTCAGCTCTTTCAGTAAGGGTAGGGCCGTCAGCTTTAGCAATGGCCTCGTCACTTACAGAACCTTCAGCAGCTTCAGTAGCTGCTAACTCATCAGCTTCATCAGCCGTCATTTTAGAAACTTCAAAATCCTCAGGAGTATCCGCTGTGTCAGCAACAACATCAGTGGTTTCTATAGCCGCTGGGTCACTTACTTTTGCGGTTTCTAGATCCGCTAGATCTGTCAGTTGTTCAGCAGGAACTTTACTTACCCCTGCTTCTATATCTATTTTGTCTGCAACAACATCAACAGGCGTAAAAGTTTCTCCGGGGTTTATAGTAACTTTAGGCGCACCTTTAACCCCTTCTCCACCACCCATAGTGTTACCTTGACCAGTTCCACCGCCCATAGGAGGTGCTTGTGGAGGTGCATCTTCAGGAATATCAGGACTACCAGCACCGCCCTCACCGCCACCACCGCCACTGTAAGATATTCCACCAGCACCGCCCTCACCACCACCAACGCCACCGTAAGATATTCCACTGAACGTTGGAGAGACGGTTTCTGAGGCTGGCTGCCCCGTTGCTATAATATTCTTAATATCATTATAAGACCCATCGCCACCTGCTATCATACCGCCACCAACGCCACCTTCACCGCCCATACCTATACCATAGCGACTCATATCATTATAAGCCCCATCGCCACCTGCTATCACATT
>Ga0307986_10000673_pt1 | contig 24870 bp, 16 predicted proteins | sample EllFjometageno82_FD_203170 | JGI IMG/M metagenome (GOLD analysis project Ga0307986, IMG submission 203170) | Marine microbial communities from Ellis Fjord, Antarctic Ocean - #82 | ecosystem: Environmental > Aquatic > Marine > Unclassified | place: Southern Ocean | collected 2014-10-09 | reverse complement strand
ATCTTTACAAAGATGCATAGCATATTCCTCTTTTTTATTGTCACTTACCCCTAAATCTACCATACATACCACTAATATTGATCAAATACATTCTGACAAGCCTGGTATAATTGTCACAAATGGAAACCTCTAAACAGAGGCTGTAATAAATATTCTCTCACGGACTTTACATCACCCGCTTGCAGGGAAGTTAGGCTATACCGATCTTTCCAGTGTTTTTTTTGCGCGCTTTGTTTTAGGGGCTCTTACCGTTAAAGAAGAGCCAGTGTCTCCTACATAGTTGCGTCTCGATCTATAAAAAAGTGGCATTGAATACAAAAATGCTTGCTAATCGATTGTTTTGGACTTGTAGCTGCGAATTATGATTTAGGTCTTAATTCTAACTTAGAATTTTGTCGCAACCTAAGCGATGCGCTGACACTGTCTGTTAGCAGTAATAGATGCCCAAATACTTCTGTAGATAACTTAAATGCCGCTGAAGATCAAAATACAAACGCGCAGTATTTGGACAAGATCATCAGCCGGGTAAAGAAAAATCGGCCTGGTATCAAAGTGATGCAGCAAATTTGCCTAGATTGCGGCATGCGCGTTAGTGAAACTACGCGTAATTGCCCTAAGTGTGACAACCCGCTAAACCTTCAGCATGATGGCTCGACTATCACTGTCGACATTGCGCACCAGGGTGAGCGCGTTAGTGAAGCGCTACAAAAGATGCAAAGTGAGATTGATTTGGCCAGCAAAGGTGTCGCCAAGTCTATTCGTCTTGTCGTTGGCTCTGGACTGATTCGTGACGAAGTAGTGCTAGTGCTGCGCGATCTGAAATTTCGCGGTGACGTCATTGATTTTGAAGCCGAACCCTTTAATGCGGGAGCGATTCTGGTAAGGCTTAAGTAGGCACCCCAATAAATGGGGGACCGTTGATCGGCCTGCTGTATTTTTACACTGATCCCGTTTCTTTCTATTTAACTGAGCCAGGCACGAAATTCCGACAGACTAGGAGCAGCCGGCGCATACACAACCTAGGGCTGTTCACTGACACAGCATTGTAGAACCTCTTTCTTGGAGTAAAACACAATGCCTCGACTCTTCAAAAAATCAGCTGTCCGTCAACCTGCTTTAAATCAACCTAAGCTTGCTCACTTTGAAAGGTGTCGGTGTCGTCTATCACTTCCAGCTGATCCAAAAATGAGTCATTCAATGTTGCTTGTTAGCGCTTTCCTCCTGTGAATCGTTGAGATGTAAAACCAGTTTCACCGTAGCGCCTTTTCTTTAAATTTTGGACGCTCCTACAGAAGTAATCATATTCTTGGACCAGACAATTTGGTATCGATCCTTAGATGGGTTGAAGAAGTGAGTGAAGATGACAGCGTCTAAATTGAGCCGCGAATGAACAAGTTGGTTCGCTTTTAGGCGGCCCACTACGACCTTCACAGGCAAGGGCAAGATCCAGGCTTGGGTATTGGATGACTGCTCTTCATGTCGCCAAGGGTGCCGGTAGCACCTTTCCCAGCGCCTGCAAAATTAGTGTTAGAATTATTCTTCGTCATGGCCCATTTGTTAGCGCCTTGAGTTACCGTGGACCCATCAATTTCGTTTTCTATCTCCTTTGAATCAATCACGAAAAGATCATTCTTGGATCGAGTTAGGCAAGCTGTAATTGGGTCGCGAATTCAGCACTTCAAGAGTCATTGCAGCCCTCTCGTTATGTACAATCCAATCCTCGTAGCTTCGGCAAATGCGTTTGCGAATAAATGTCGACGTATCGCCCTCATTAACGCAATAAATATGTTTTTCAGGAGGTTGCTGACGATTGTAGGCAGCCAGATCCACCTCATTCATACGGCTGAAGGAAGGGGCGTTGCTGCTGCAGGCAGAAACAATAATAGCTAAGCTCATTAGTCGTAAATATGGCATGTCAGCTATTGTAACTCAATAATCATCCGAATCAGAGGGTTCTGAATATAGGCGGTAGCTAAGCTGAGGTCACGCGCTTCGGGTCTTCCATCCTTGTCATCACCGTTAGGGACGACAATTCACATCACTGCAGTATTGAGTCAGTTTTCGCTGAAAATCAACACGTGGACATTTCAAATGTTTTAACTCTCGTTTTTCGAATTGCCCATGTTAAGCTAATGCAAAGCATGGCTTGCGCCCGAATTTTCTAACAACCACTCACTCAACTAACCGCCCAACTAACTATTTACTTATGTCTGCTTCCCTACAAGATCAACTCAAAAAATCTGGCTTGATAGACGACAAGAAAGCCAAGCAACTCAAGCGCGCCAAACACAAGCAGGAAAAGCTTGCCCGTAAGGCCAAGAATCCCGAGGTGGATCAGTATAAGTTAGAGTTGGATCGGGCAAAGTCGGAGACCATAGCCAAAGATCGACAACTGAACCTAGAGAAAAATAAGCAAGCCGAAAAACATGCATTGACGGCTCAAATAAAACAGCTTATTGAGATGAACATTGTCGCCAAAAACGGCGATCAGAAGTTCAGTTTTACTGATGCCAATATAATTAGGCATATTTACGTCGGTCAAACTCAGATTGAGCAACTCAGCCGCGGCGCGCTAACAATAGTTATCCAAAAGCAAGGACAGAAACAAAACCCTGTATTAGTACCCATGGGTGTAGCAAAGAAAATTGAACAGCGCGATGCTAAGGTCGTCGTGTTTAAGGCTGAGCAAAATACTATTGGCGAGGAGGATGATCCCTATGCGGACTTTCAAATCCCCGATGATTTAACTTGGTAAGCCCAAGAGCGCTTGAGGCATTAAGCGGTTACTTTCAGCACTAGGGTGTTAACAGCCCGTTCCCTCGTTAGGTAGCAGTTTGCATAATTGGTTTGCGATGGCGCCTTCGGTAGTTTATTAAGATGGGGCTCTTCTGCCGTCCAGACCATTCTATCTCGTTCGACGGGAGAGGCCTGGTCAAATTCGGCTGAAAAGAATGCGGCGGCTACCTGCCATTTTCTTGTCTGCAGGGGCGCCCCTGAAAAGCCTTGTACGTTCTCTATTATGACTTCGTACAAGGATGGTGCTTCCTTTGAAATCACCCTTATCCCACAACAACACCAAAGCCGTCACGCGCACAAAGGCCACTAGAGTATCTAGGAAGGTAGGGCTATATCAAGATCGCGCTCCGAGTCTCGATAGTCTAGATAGAGGAAGGTAGTCATAATGATTGTCGCCAACACGCAGGTCACTATCAGTATGAGAATGAAGTCTTCCCAGCCTCCTTCTTTGTTCGCTACTGCTCCGCCAATGAAATCAAACATCATTGCGCCAAAGTAGGCAAATGCATCGATTAAGCCAACAAGTAAACCACAGTGCTTGCCACCAAAGCCGATCGAAAAGACGCTCATTGGAATGTAGTACGCAGGAGAGATCGCGAAACCAAAAAGAAATATCGCAGCGACAGTAAGTGACAATTCTAACCCGGAGCCGAAATCGTAGGCACCCAGAAGCCTCAAACTCAGAAGGCATAGAACAGCGACAATCAAAGTAGCACTCATCGTATAGACAATATTCTTTTTGGACAGTTTATCGTAGATGAAGCCGCCACCGAAAACCGCAACGAGGCAGCCTAGTGGAAATGCTGAAGAAGCCAACCCTGCTTGAGCCGGCGGCAAGGAAAATGTCTCACTAAGATAAATGGGTAAAAAGACCTGGAACTCGAAAAGAACTGCCAGTGAAGAAACACCAAGACTGATTAGCCAGAACCGGGGATTGCTTATGAAAACGCGTACCGCGGCGCGTGTCTCGATTTTACTCAGCGGGTGATCTTTTGGAAAAGTAGAGATGGGCTCTGTTGAGCCTTCCACTGCTGCGTCAAATCTTCCCGAGTCCTGCCAAGAGCTCTTCAAGTACCGGGGCAAAATGACGGCACTCACAAGCGCAAGCGCCCCGGCGATATAGAACAGACCTCGCCAGGACATTATCAGGAGTAAGCTGCTGACCAGCACAGTGGTAGCAACCGAGCTTATTCGCGAGCTTGTTGCGATAAAGCCCCACACTCGACCATGCTTAGCCGGAACGAAGCCAACGCGAATTATGTTCGCCATCGATGGCCAGCCGGCAGACTTGGCAAATACCGTGAGAAAATACAGCGCAAAAAAAGCAATATTGCTTGATAAGGTGCCAAATATGAATGTGGCGATGGCTGCGAGCACAACGGCCCAGACAAACACCCGGCTACCGCCAAGCTTGTCAGCGAGAATACCGGTAGTGAGCTTGCCGGTTAAGTTGCCAGCCGTACCCCAGCCCAGAATAGCGCCAAAAGTTGCCGTATTAAGAGTGAGCACAGGGTCGGCCAACATTGCAGGCCCGGCTACACCGACTACTGTTCGACATAGCATGAGCATGCCGTAGCCTAAGCACATACTGATGACGATTCGCATTTCCCAACGGATATTCGACGTACCTAGGCTGTCCATATTTTATTCTTACTCTAGTTAGAGCTAATTATTTCTTCCTTAAACTTTAGGCCTTCGTTTTCAACAAACATTCGAATCACATGAATTTCCATGTCTTCACAACCCAAGTTTTTGTAGTACATAAACATATTTGTGTCATTGGGCGTGTTGGCACTTGATAGCGACCCATTTTTGTATTGAGTGAAGGTGTGTTTGTGGTACAGATCAGTCGACTTCATCATTGCCAACTGATGAGTATGTCCACAGAAGACGTATTCAATATTGTGCTCTATTACAAATTCGATAACGATTCGTGAATTAAAAAGAGGGTCTGAATCAGTATCGAGGATGGAGTGGTGATTCAGAAGAATTATTCTATCGTAGCTTGCTTGCTTGATTGCAAGAGAAACAGTTCTTAACATTTCTCTGTCAACCAGACCATTATCTTCATAGAGTTCACAGGAATCAAGGCAAACCACCAATACCGATACACCTTCAACGATGATGCTCTTAAGGAAGTTAATATCCGTTAAATGTTCCTCGATTTGATTGGTGTTAGCATCAAGAAATATATTTTTCTTATTGCAATTATCACGATCTAGCGGACGAATCACTTCTACGTCGTCGATATATTGACGAAAATAGTCGGCACTGCGCATATTCCGCTTATCATGGTTTCCTGGGATCGAAATGATGTTCTGGCAATCGATCGACTTAAGAAACTTGCCTGCCGTTTCAAACTCAATTTCGAGAGCATCAGTGGTGCTGTCGCCAGTGTTGATTACAATATCAGCCGCGTAGCTGTTCAGCTTCTCCAGCAGTAGCTCACTCCTTCCTTGCCAGTGACGGGGGCCAAAATGCATATCTGAGATGTGTAGTAGATTCATTACCGCCTCGAACTCTTCCCTGTTGCTTACCAGCGAATTGTGCCCGATAAGCTATGCATAGACCATTGTTCATTTCAGCTTGAACTAAAGGAAACACACAATAAGCGCGCACGCCTAATTTCGAACCTACTGATTCTCAAAAGCCTGCAATTTCCTACACGGCCGCTTCCCTCCAGGAGGGCTAGGCTGACTCAATTCGGCAAGCCACTGAGATACTATTACGTCTAGAAGCAGCCATACGGGCATAGCTACTCTCAAAAATTGTTAGGCCAAGGAAACAAATCAACCGGCGGTACGTCGAGGTTTACTTCATTACCACGCGCCATAACGAAGGTCGGCTGCATTAGCGCCGAAATATCCTGAAGCGGATTGCCGGCGGTCCCAACAATGTCCGCATCTTTGCCTGCCTCAATTGTTCCAGTAATGTCGGTCAGATCCATTAGGTCGGCGGCATTGATAGTCGCGGAAATTAGGATAGCTCGCTCGGGCATACCCGCCTCGTTCATCAACACCATTTCGTATGCATTGGTGCCGTGATCATTCACGCCGGCATCTGTGCCGAAGGCGATTTTTACGCCTTTCTCATAGGCGAGTCGTAATGCATTCCTCATCACGGGGCCTACTTCAAGAGCCTTCTGCCGAACTTCAGGCACAAAGAAGTCAGGCCGCTCTGTAGCGATTCGCTCGACGGTATAACCTGCGATTAGAGTTGGAACCAAATAGGCGCCTGTTGCAACAAATAAGTCAGCTGTCTGGGCATCGAGGTAAGAACCATGCTCGATGGAGTCAACGCCGGCTCGCAAAGCAGCTTCCAAGCCGATTTTACCGTGCGCATGCGCTGCTACTTTGCGGCCCATGGCATGGGCCGCCTGCACCAGGGCGACCTGCTCTTCGTCAGTAAATTGTTGACCAGTACCGGTAGCCGTTTGGCTTAGTACACCGCCGGTGGCTACATACTTTATATGGTCGGCCCCGTATTTTATCTGCGTGCGCACTGCTTTGCGGCATTCGGCCACACCGTCACAAACACCCGAGTGAGGGTGAGGAAATACATCATCGCGAAATCCACCACCATCTCCATGACCGCCTGTTGGGGTCAGCCCCTGTCCTGCAGCTTTTATTCGCGGGCCCATAACGATGCCCTGATTAATCGCATCGCGCAAAGCAAAGACGGCATTCCGATCAGCACCTACATTTCGGATAGTCGTAAACCCCGCACGCAGTGTCCGCATGCCAAACTCGACGCCCATTAAAGTGCTAAGTTGTGATGAACGAGTAACTCGAATCTCACGACCATTCGGTTCCTGCTGACTCAGGATATGCGTATGAGAATCGATAAGACCAGCCATCACAAACTGATCGCTTAGATCGATTACTCTGGCGTTGGCAGTACCGCTCACCTGTCCGGGCGAGACATAGCCATCGCGCACTTCGACAATTTCATTGTTTCTGACAATAATACTCTGCTCGGTTTGGACTGCTTCGCGCGCATCCGCCAGCAACGTGCCGGCATGAATGATTTTCCATTCATCAAAAGCCTGGGCGTGTAAAGCTGTACTGAGAACCAAAGAAACCAAAAATAGTGTACTTCTTAGCATGACAACCTCTTTTATATTTAGTTTAAGCTACGCTGCACAATAGCAAACAAAATTGGGTACCGGCTCAATTATTCTGGACGCCACATTACATAGCTATCGATCTGCAGAGCATGTCGTAACATCTCTGACAGAGGAGCCACACGCGCATCGAGACTGATAGACTCCTGCTCTTCTTCATCGGTCGACGCATTGGGAATCGCTGGCTGTTCCGCGAGCGATTTTTCGAGCCTAGCGATCGCCTCCGAAATAGCGACCCCACTAATTGAACCCTCGACCCTTCCACCGTGGCCTGCCATCGTTAAAATCTGCTCTGCAATTTGGCTTTGCATGACAAACGGGGCGACCTTTTTGCTTTCGAATTTTATTAACACAACTCTCTCCGTTCATTGGCTTCGGCTTACCGCAGAATAGCCGCCTCGACGGTCAATTCATAGCAGCACCCAGACTCAATACTGACCGCCTACCGTTAGATAAAAAAATTCAGAATTTCTTATAAAGCGGGTTTTTTAGTAACATTTTTGTGTAGATATCGCCCAAATATGGCTGGCCAGAATGGCTGTTCCTAAATAATTGGCGGACTAATTAGTAGTATGCTATACCTTGGTTTGCGCTTGGCAGGGGGGGTAAGATAAAGCGTGTAGTCGACTAGCATTACTTAAACGAAAATATAATATCAATGGAGTATAAGTAAAATGAAATCCCACTATCAAAATAAAAATTTTAGGCGCAAAGCGCTCTATACCAGCATTGCACTGGGCCTGCTAAGCACGCCGTTTTACGCATCAGCTCAGCAAAATGAGGCGACTGTCGAAGAAGTCGTTGTTACGGGTTCCTATATCCGTCGCAGCGAAGGCATCATTGCCGCCTCGCCCATAACCTCACTCACCGCGGATGACATTACCGATCAGGGCACATTGAATATGGCCCAGATTGTTCAGAACATGACGTTCAACAATGGCTCGGGTGTTACCAATTCGATTCAGGCCAGTGGCGCCTCGAGTAACAGCGCCGCCTTTAACCTTCGCGGATTGGGCACGCGCGCTACGCTGCAATTGATCGATGGTAAACGTACTACCAATTCCAATGTGCAGTGGCTGATGCCAAGCATAGCAATCCAGCGGCTCGACATTGTAACCGACGGTGCTGCGGCACTGTACGGCACCGATGCGGTGGCCGGCGTGGTCAACGTTCTTCCGTATAAGAGCTATGATGGCCTAAAGATTGAACATTTCAACGAGGCAGACTCTCGCGGAGATTTCAGAGATCAGACAACTTCATTCCTATGGGGAAAATCACTAGGCGACGATGTCGACATAGTAGTTGCAGGCTCCTTCCGACATAACGGCACGTTAGAGTGGGCCGATCGCCCCAAGTTGCTGTTAGCCGGCTTAACAGATAACAATGGTGCCAACCCAACCAACTGGAATGTCCCGCAGCGAGACAATAATGGCGCCCTGCTTGGAACAACCGCAAAAACGGCGGACCCTCTGTGTGGTACAGACCCGATCACCGATCCAACGGTACAAGGTGGCAATAAGTTTGGAACACTCGCATTTGGCAGTTGCTGGTTTCCTTTCGGTGACACCAGAGACTTTGTAGAACAAAAGACACAAGCCTCAATCTATTCCAATATCAGCTGGGAAGTGAATGAGGACCTGGCGCTCAGCGGACAAGTACTCTGGGGCAGATGGCAAGGCCACGGTCGCCAGAACCAAGGCAATCCGGGCACTCGCTTTGCTGACCTATCAGACGTTCGCGGCGAAATCCCAGGCAACCCTTTTAGGGCTGTCAGCGGCGACGGTCGTGAGTTATTTGCCCAACCATTACTAGATAGCGCTGGCATGATCCTCAGCGATCCTTTTGGCAATCAGCAACCCTTGCGCAATGGCGCCGGTGCAGTGGTATTAGCCAACAACCAATTTGCTAACTTAGCGTTTGACCCAAATGGCGGCGTACCCTTCAACGAAGATGTGCCTTTTAGTAGTCAATATTTACCCTTTGGATTAGCCAACACGCTGCCGGCAGCATTCGACAGCGACGACATTAGTCGTAAAGAGAATGATGAACGCGACATGCGCTTATCATTTACTGCCGACTTCACGGTGCCTTTTATTGACGGCTGGGAAGGAACATCGACTTATTCTTATGGCGAGCATAATGTTGTCAGCGCACAAACGCAGCATTTCTCCTTTAGCGCACTTGAACAGGGTTTGAATTGCGATGTGGTCAATGACGCAACCGCTTGCTACAACCCGTTTGCCGCTCCCGATGTCTCTCCTTACCGCAATTCACAGGCTATAGCAGATGCCATCTATACGCGAGATCGTGTTGCTAACAAAGACATTCTGGAGACCTTCGATGTTGTGATCAACGGTACGATCACTCCGGGTGGATTTGAGCTCCCAGGTGGCCCAATTGGTGCCGCAGTAGGTTATCAACGCCGGAATGAAACCGACAAAAACGTACCCACTACGCACCAACAGCAAAATGATCGCCTGAACAGTATTGCAGCGCTTCCTACAAAGTTTGGTCGCTCTAGTGACTCATTCTTTGCCGAATTTTCGTTCCCATTACTTGCCAATCTTGAAATCAGCGCCTCTGTTCGCGATGAACAATTCAGTACTGGCCAGGGAGACGTCGTAAGTAAATTTGGTATTACTTACAGTCCTGCTGATTGGGTAACACTGCGTGCTACTCAAGGCGAGGCTTTCATTGTGCCGACTCTGAACCAGTTGAATGCGCCGGACAACTGCTCCCTGAGTAACGTGGATGACCTGTTCACTAGTTTCTCTGGCTTCATTACATCTTGTAGAACTGGCAATCCGAACCTGGTATCTGAGACGGCGGAAAGCCTCTCGATAGGTATGGATTTAACGCCGATCGACGGTTTAGATATACATCTGACCTACAGCGAAACTGACTTTACAGACCGTATTGTCGATACCACTACACAAGATATCGTAAGAGCGGATTTTGCAAACTTTCAGGCCGCTTCTGGTTTCGTAGCTACAGATGCTAATCCATACCCAACAGTTGAGGCACTAACTGCGTGGACTCAGAACCCAGCATCGGACCCGCGCATTGAGCGTGACCCGTTAGACATTACAACCACTACGCGCATCAACCGTAGTGAGACTAATGCATCGATTATGCTGGTTAAGGCTTTTGATATTCAGGCGAATTACAACTTTGATCTGGACTCCATTGGCTTTGGCAGCTGGGGTGATTTTAGAGCTAGTCTGAATGCCACCTACACTGACACTTACAGCTGGCAGGAGTCTCCTCTCAAGCCATTGCTGGAAGCTAAGGGTCATCAAAACAACTCCTTCGGCGCCGTGCCGATCATTCCAGAGTGGCGCGCCAATATAGGCCTGGGTTGGAGCAGAGGCAATCACAGCATTAGCACTACCGTGCGCTATATAGACGAAGTGCTGTTTGATGCTAACGAGTTTAGCTTTCAGCAATACTTACGCCCTGAGAATCTTTGGACTACTACCGAAGTGATACGCGCCTGGACACAGACTGACATGTTCTATACGTATAGCGACTTGGAAGTCTATGGCGGTAACGCAACACTAAGCCTTGGTGCACGTAATCTGTTCGATCGCGAAGCACAGAAGACTGGCATGATTGCAGGTGTTGTCTCGCAGATCCAAAGCCCATTGGGACGCATGGTCTACGCACGCGTTAACTATGAGTTCTAAGAAAACGGGAATGTAACTACCGTAAGAAACAAAAAGCCCAGCGCCAAAAACGCTGGGCTTTTTTTTGGCTCAGCTCTAGGTAAAAACTAAAACTTCAATACAGTCTAATCAACGGACCTAATTATTGAATGGTAGCGAACCATTGGCCGCCATAGCTCTGCCACGAAAAGACATTCAGGACGGCGCTAACCGGATTTCCTGCGGGACTATAAATACGCGCTTCGAGCAACCACAGACACTTTCGAAGATGGCTAGTAGCGAGCCGTATCTGAAGTTCGAGAAGTTTCAGTTTACCGCTGCTTTTAAGGATAGAGGCGCACCCAATACGCTCCTCGTTCTGCAACACCAATGAGAAGTGCAAGGTAATAGCCATGTCAGCAGGCAATCACGCCAAAGCCGTGGCATAGCATGAGCAGCGATCAGGCATACCCGCAACGATAGTCATACCTGGAAATACACCAGATGCTCAAGTTCAAGAAACCAAGGATTTCGGTGCACGCATTTGAATGTGGCTCAAGCTATCGGCCAATTCGGCAGAAAAATGCATGACGCCTCCAATCAGCGCGCCAATTAAAAAAGCAGATCTATATCATACAGTTGAGATTCGTGACGCCGAAGGGAATCAAGATATTCTGGCGAGATCAAGAGGACTGGGTTACGAAGCTGAGTTAATTGTGCAGTTGCCGTTGGCGCGGACCGTAAAGACTAGGAGGTACTAATTAACAAAATGACACTCACTGCAACAAGCGCGATACCCAAGCATTCTTTTAGCGTTATCTTTTCACCAAAATAGAGATAGGTTATAAGCAACGTAACTAAAAACTCAATTTGACCTAGCGTTTTAACAACGGCAGCATCCTGCAAACTCATCGCCGTGAACCACCCCACTGAGCCTGCCAAACTGGTAAATCCAATAAAAAAGCATGATTTCCAACGGGACAGAACCAGAACAAGTTGCATCCGTTCCCGAATAGCCACAAATAGCAGGCATAGCACAGTCTGGATCGCCACCATATAAAGCAGTACAGTTGACGCGCTAAGCAGCCTCGGAATGTCCAAAGATAGAGATGCCTCTCGTATCCACAGCGATGCCAAAGCGAAGCCCAACCCCGCGCCGACACCATATTTTATACTTTCATTCTCAACCAGATCTCGCCAGTTAGCTTTCCAATTGCTCGCGATTAGGACGCCGAGAACTCCTAAAAAAACGGAAAGATAGGCGATAGAACTCAGTGCCGCGGAAAAGAATACCGCCCCCAGAACAGCAGTTAGCAAAGCTTCCGTTTTCACCAATGCTGTACCAACGGCAAAGTTGCGCAAAGTCAGCGCTTTAATTAGAAAAACAGTAGCAAATATTTGCGCTATGGCAGCTAGCGTTGAAGCTCTATAAAAGACCGCATTGCCCACAATTTCCTCACCTTGATAAAAATAAGAGAGAGAAAAATAATACCCTAGCGCGAAGGGAAGACCGAATAGGTAGCGCACTAGTGTAGCGGCGGCGGCAGTAATGCTTTGTGCAATCTGTTTCTGTGCGGCGGTACGGACCGACTGCATCACCACCGCCAACAATGTAAAAAGTATCCATGCTTGCATGGCTGCACTATACAGAACAGCCGCGGGAAAGCCCAAGGTAGACCAGCATCGCCACTAAGCTTTGCGTGATAGAATCAGTTGCGAGCATATCTGTTATTGCGGCGGTAGGCTTAGCCAAGCCGCTCACCATTCCAGGCGAATTGGGGCAATTATTGGGAGAACCCAACCTAACTGAAGCCGAAAAATTGCGGCTGGCGAGACGCACATTGTTTTCCCCACACACCGATGAGCAGATTGTGCTCGATTTCGTAAGAGCACTGAAATACTGGCCTGATGCTCGACGCTCCCAAGGGCAGGCAAATAGAAATACTCCGCGAGAACAATGGTGGGCCGGCGGCAATGGACCTATGCTGATCGTCCAAGGGGTGGGCGACAGACGGCCCCGCCGGAGAATGGTAGCCCAATGAAGCTAGAGTTCGGTGAGCGCATCACGCTAGTTGCCCTGAAGGCCGCTGGACATGCCATGGAGCTAGAGAAGCCCCGAGAAACAGCAGCTGTTATAGTCTTCTTTCTCGCTAAACACCCCATAATGGCGGCGAGGTGACCTCCAAAGGCCTCTAAACTAGAGCGCGATAAAGTAGAGTGCGCTAAACTGGCTGTGAACTGTGTTTTAAGAAAGTAAGTCGTTGTGAGATTAAGCAGAGAAAAGGGGTCTAGATTTGTCAGTAGTATCATTCCAAAAACCAACCCAGAATCCTTCAACGTCGAAGTCAGGACGAAAATGGCTTCGCTTCGTTACTGCTGCGAGTCTTTTCGATGGTCATGATGCTGCCATCAATATCATGCGCCGCATTCTTCAATCCAGTGGTGCCGAGGTCATTCATCTCGCCCACAATCGTTCGGTCCAGGAAATCGTCGACGCTGCTGTTCAAGAGGATGTCGATGCTATCGCTATCAGCTCTTATCAGGGCGGTCATATCGAATATTTCAAATACCTCGTAGACCGTCTCAGAGAATTGGATGCGGCGCACATTAAAATCTTCGGTGGCGGTGGTGGTGTAATTATCCCAGCAGAGATTGAAGAGCTGCACGCCTACGGCGTGAGCCGCATCTATTCCCCTAATGATGGTCAGACCATCGGTTTACAAGGCATGATCGACGACATGCTGCGGCGCTGCCATGATGGAGATGGTCGTCCCACCGCGCCAAATCCAGCGGAGCTCAACACCGGCGATAGAATCACACTAACGCGCACAATTACCGGCATCGAGAATGGCGATTACTGTGATGAAGAATTAGCCATTTTTAAGGATAAAGCAGACTCAGTCAAAGCCACACCTATTTTGGGTATAACGGGAACCGGTGGTGCAGGCAAGTCATCGTCTACTGATGAGATCATCAGGCGATTCAGGCAAGACAGCGCAGATTCGCTGACGATTGCCGTACTAGCAATCGACCCTACTAGAAAAAAGACAGGTGGCGCCTTGCTTGGCGATCGAATTCGTATGAACGCGATCGGTCACTCCAATATATTCATGCGCTCGCTAGCCACACGAGATGCTACCGTAGAAATTCCCGAGAGATTGAGCGAGATTATCGCCGCTATTAAACTCTCCGGATTCGACCTCATCATTGTGGAAACCCCAGGCATCGGCCAGGGTGATGCTGGCATCGTTCCCTTTGTTGATACGTCTTTGTATGTCATGACGCCCGAATTCGGTGCGGCAAGCCAACTCGAAAAGATCGACATGCTGGACTATGCCGATATCTTTGCTATCAATAAGTTCGACCGAAAGGGAAGCGAAGACGCACTCAGGGACGTCTGCAAGCAAGTGCAGCGCAATCGCGAAGCCTTCGATCGAATGCCCGATAAGATGCCAGTATTCGGCACTATAGCGTCCAAATTTAATGACGATGGTATTACTGCGCTCTACCAAGCACTCGTTCCGTTATTGCAAGACAAGGGCTTGCTTGACTATGCCCAGTCCATCAAGCCGCTGGACACTAAAAAATCGACACAAACCACACTAATTATCCCCGCCGGCCAACAGCGCTATCTGGCCGAGATTGCAGGTGTCGTGCGTGACTACCATGATCAGGTGCAGACCCAATCGCAACTCGCTCGCGAGAGGCAGCAACTGGCCGCCAGTAAAACTATGTTGGATGCTGCATCAAAAGACAGCTCCGAGCTTGATGAACTCATAGCACTTAAAGACAACGCTATGGATAGTAGGGCGAAACGGTTATTAGAGGCCTGGCCACAGCTAAGAGAAGACTACTCGGGTGAAGAGTATGTCGTAAAGGTTAGAGACACGGAGATCCGCACCGCTCTCACACGTACTTCGCTGTCTGGCACAAAAATTCCTCGGGTAGCCCTACCGGAGTACAAAGATCACGGCGAGTTATTAAAATGGCTGCTCTTGGAAAATGTCCCTGGACGCTTTCCTTTTACAGCTGGCGTGTTTCAATTTAAGCGTGAGTCGGAAGATCCAACACGTATGTTCGCAGGCGAAGGGGATGCATTTCGAACCAATCGACGCTTTAAACAACTCTCCGAACACTCCCTAGCCAAGCGTCTGTCCACCGCGTTCGATTCGGTAACGCTGTATGGTTTCGATCCAGCGGTGCAACCGGACATCTATGGCAAGGTAGGTAACTCCGGCGTCTCCATCGCCACGCTCGATGACATGAAAGAACTCTATAGCGGCTTTGATCTATGCAGTCCCACCACATCTGTATCGATGACAATAAACGGACCCGCACCAACCATACTCGCAATGTATATGAATGCAGCGATAGATCAGCAGGTAGAAAAGTTTAAGGACGCGAACAATGCCCCACCGACTGCCGAGCAATACCAGTCACTAAAAGCGCAGGCACTTGAAAATGTTCGCGGCACTGTTCAAGCGGACATATTGAAGGAAGATCAGGGCCAGAACACCTGCATCTTCTCCACTGAATTTAGCCTCAAGTTAATGGGCGATATTCAGGAGTATTTCACAGCCAACAAGATTCGCAATTTCTATTCTGTTTCAATCTCGGGTTATCACATTGCCGAGGCTGGCGCTAACCCCATCTCGCAACTCGCATTCACGCTTTCTAATGGCTTCACCTTCGTAGAGGCGTATATTGCTCGCGGCATGAAGGTGGATGACTTCGCGCATAATCTATCGTTCTTCTTCTCCAATGGTATGGACCCGGAATACACAGTCTTGGGCCGTGTAGCTCGTCGCATCTGGGCTACAGCCATGCGCTTTAAATATGGCGCCAGCGAGCGTAGCCAAAAACTGAAATACCACATACAAACATCAGGTAGATCCTTGCATGCACAGGAGATGTCATTTAATGATATCCGCACAACGCTGCAGGCATTGATTGCCGTGTATGACAACTGCAATAGCTTACACACGAACGCCTACGACGAAGCGGTAACCACACCTACTGAGGAGTCGGTTCGCAGAGCGATGGCTATACAACTAATTATCAACAAAGAATGGGGTTTAGCTGTCAACGAAAACTCGAGTCAGGGTTCGTTCATCATTGATGAGTTAACCGATCTCTTAGAAGAAGCGGTACTTGTGGAGTTTGAACGCATTTCCGAACGCGGCGGAGTTTTAGGGGCTATGGAAACTGGCTATCAGCGCGGTAAGATTCAAGACGAATCAATGTACTACGAGCACCGTAAACACGATGGCAGCTTGCCCTTGATTGGGGTTAACACTTTTCTAAATCCAGAGCCTGAAGCGGAAATGGAGATAGAACTGGCACGCTCAACCGAAGCGGAGAAGCAAAGCCAGATAGATCGTTTAGCGGCATTCAAATCTAAGAATGCCGAGCATGCTGAGGCGGCCTTAGAACGACTGCGGCGCGCGGCTATCAATAACGAAAATGTCTTTGAAGAGTTGATGCACGCGGTGCGCTATTGCAGTTTGGGTCAGATAACAGACACGTTCTTCGAAGTTGGGGGGCAGTACCGCAGAAACATGTAAGCGCGCGCCAATTTAAATTCGCAGAACGAATCTTAAGAAGCGGGCTTGATAAACTTCATCACTACTCTGCCGGTTTTACCGCGTACACTTGGATCGCTACGAATGATGCTCGGATCGATCCTGTGCAATGTATTCGCAACATCCACACTAACACCAGGTCCGGCGGCATGATTCACGACACCTAAGATGCGCCTGATTTTAGAAATCTGTAGAGCCTCTCAACAAAATCAGCGGCATCGATCGCAGGCCAACTAATCTCTTCATAATACAAGTCGTGGAAGCCCCGAACGAACACAGCCGTATCGTGATCTAGGCGCTGCACTGATCTGGTGTGTAGCGAACAGTGTAAGCAAGAGCTAGAAATCCCACCCACAAAAAAGGGCGGTAAACCGCCCTTTTGAGATTAGCATTCATTGAAATATCAAACGAATGCTACTCAGTCACGTTTACCGTGATATAAGCATCGTCATAGAGACCACCGTCATCGGCCCGTCCCCATAGAACGTAGGTTCCAGGCTCATCGAAAGTCACTTCCACATCATGCATTCCATCTTCGGGGCTTTTTGGCGGCATCCAAAGGGTTCCCCAAGGAGAATGTGACCCAGCACGAGTATCCTCCCATGGCTTGGCTTGCTGCGGACTGAACTGAACATCTCCTGCTCCGCGGTAAACATTCCATGACAAGAACAATCCGTTTATTTTTTGGACCGTCACCTTTATTGGCGGCGACATCAACAGGCGTTGGCGAACAGCTTCTTCAGTTACAAAAGCAACCGCAAGAGGACCGCCGACAAACTCCGCAAACTCTCTAGCTTGCTCCACTGGATCGGTAGGAGTAGGAATGCCATCGTCAGCAACATGAGTGCGCAAAGCCATAGCCTGGCCCACTCTTACTGTGCGGATATCATCACCTTGAACCGTAGTTACCGGCGGAAGATTAGCGCGTGATTCAGGGCTACTAGTTCCGGCACCAAGAGAGCCCGTCTCAGATGCAATCACCATATTGTCAACCAAGTAATCATCCTTCAATGTTCCGTAGGCTTTGCGATCAACTCCATTCACATTTAGTGTCCATACCAGCTCGCGATCACCCCAATCAGAAGGAACCTGAACTTCGAAGGTAAAGCGATTACGACGCGGAAGGAAGTGAGTAGGCTGGCCACGATCAGCCTCGCCGGGAGTAAACATATTGTTTTCGCCAACATCCACGTTTGGCTCTTCTTCCCAGTTTTCGTTCATGTAACCGAACATCATGTTGAATGTGCCATCTTCGTTTGGCCGCCAACCTTCAAATGCCGGCTCGATGTGCTGTCCGCTACGGTAAGTATCAGCTGATACTAACGGTGATAAAATCACAGCACTGAGCGCGACAACGAAAAACCTAAAGGCTTTTCTCGCGCTTCCTAGTTTTAAACTTTGCATATCTAATTTGTCCCCTGCAATGCAACTTCATTACTTATTTCATCTGTGGAATTTACCGGCGCAACAAGTGGCGCCAAACATAATGGACAACCGATCACATGATCGTTTGGTCCAAGGTTTAGTGTCTGACGTCGATTTTCCATTTCTTCAAAAAATTGCTCGTCATCCATTTTTACCCGCATGCCCAAATCGATAAACATATTGGTTACGGATCGGTTACCAGATCCCTGCCAGTTTCTTGGGTCAGGGACATTGGGATTGGTTTCAGTATTATTCATATAACCGACAATGTGGAGAATAGTCCCCTTCGGCAACAGAGGCTGTGCATCGTTATCGTACGCATAGCCACGTACCCAGTTATGGTCATAACCAACACAGGAAAGTGTCTCTACCGTATAGCCCCATATCGCTTCAAGACACATGCGCTCACCAGGGGCGTGCAAATGTGGCTCGAATGTAATGATTTTGAGGTGATCTTGGAGGACGGTATAGGCATGTAGTTCCTGAGCGTCTTCGTTGCCCGCAATACTAATGTCTACGCCATTACCCAAGCCCAGAGTAGCTCGCTCGTACTTTGGCTCGTAACCAACCGGATGGAAACGGAACCCAACTTCCAAGTGCGCTGTAGTGTCTTTGCCATTGGAATGCATGTGAACAGAATCAGAAACGAGGAAGGTACCCGCTTTAAGTAGGCGTCCACCGTCCACATCGAAAATGTCTGCGTTGCGCCCTACTTCATGCACTGGCCAGCCGGTTGCAGTCTCTGCGATACGCTGCCCGTTTTCGTCTATCTCGGCCGTTGACCAGATCATGTGGTGAAATATGTACCTGCCGCCAACGGTGTCTCGCCCTGTGCCGGCACTGTTGTTCACATCGTTGACTTCAACGATTTCCACAGACTTCACATAGCGATCTTGCTCTATAGGGATAGCTATTCTATCAATCTCACCCCACCAATCAGGAGTGCCTGCTAATTTGGTTACATCGTTTGTGCTGACAACGAGATCGGGTTGACCTGCCGTCCACTTCAGATCATCGCTGAAGGCTAGCGCCTCAGGCGCGTCTGCGGGATCACCCTTCGGCGTTCCGCTTCGTGCCCAGGTTGAGATAGCGGCAAGCTCTGCATCGCTCAATGACGGGTCGAATTTGAAGTCCTGAATACCAATGTCCTTTTCCATATACCATGGCGGCATCGCTCCGGCTCTATCGCGCAGTGCAGTCTTGTATTCGATCAGTCCAGCGAAAGGTGCTACTTCGTCGTATGACACAAGCGGCATAGGGCCGACACCCCCGGTGCGATGACAATTCTGACAGCTGCGCTGCAAAATTGGTTCGATATCCTTATGGAATGTGACTTCATCAGATTGGGCATTTACCAGAGTCGGTAATGACATAACAGATAGAACTGCCAAGGCCTGGGATAGTTTTGCGATGTGGCTAAATATCGATCGTTTAGTTATATTCATCAGCAGTGAATTCTCCATTTTATTGGTATTTTTGGTCTACCCTACCTGCCTAGGCGGGCAAATCGCTTTTTTTGGAGCAGCACAAGCAACTGCTCAGCACGCATTGGAATTGAAACAAAATTTACCATAGCTGTCTTGTGAATTCTGAACTATTCTTGGCTAATTCTAGAATATTTGGATTCAGGAAGCACTTGGATGACTCTTAGTAAACGCTTTCAGTTCATAATTGCTGTTTTTATGCTAATTAGCCGGTTTTTAGCAGCATTTAGCTTCATTTCGAACATCTAGCCTTTCGTCTCAAGAGGGCTTCAGGTTAACGAGCAGCTCAGTATTCAATAGCCTCAATTTGCCACTAAGTGCAGCGCTCTGCCAACATCTGTTTCGACTACCTTTTTTCTAACAGCAAATACCGACAAATTCTGGAGCACTTGAGAAAAGCGCTCTGATACGGGCATGCGCGCAGGATAACGCTGCGACTGAACTGATAAAAATCGGCGTCATTTACGCAAGTAAAAGCTGTGTTTTTGATGATTAATTATGCCCGCCTTCTTAGGCCGCCCTAAAGACAGATAGAGTAAAATAACGTTGTATTACCAGCAAGCCTATTTCGAACGTTGCCTTAGATGTAGGTTATGCTTTGCTAACTGTATTCAACAAGGTACTCAAAAAGCGTTATGGAATAACGCCGACGGGGTTTCGTAACAGCGAAAACGCTTAGGACAATAGCCTAGCTTCCAGGTACATTCTTTAAGACTAATACCTGCAGCTTCTTAGCAGCCAGATTCACACCAGTCTTAAGTTCACAGAAATTTCTGTATACCTTGAGGACCAAATTCTTACAGGTGGCTTAAAATTTCTGACACCATCCATTATCATCTGCAGTCCTATTTGGAAATGAATAAGAGACCAGAACGAAAAAGCCCGAGCAGTGCTCGGGCTTTTTGTTAGAACCTCAAGAAGATTAAGCTACGTGATCGGCTCTTTCCTCTTCGCTGATTTCTTTGATGCTCAGCTTAATACGGCCTCGAGCATCGGTGTCCAGAACCTTAACCAGAACGTCCTGACCCTCTTCCAGATGCTCGTTTACATTCTCTACACGCTCTTGCGAGATTTGAGAGATGTGAACCAAGCCATCTTTGCCCGGCAAAATTGTAACGAACGCGCCGAAGTCGACGATTCTGGCTACCTTACCATTGTAGATCCTGCCTACTTCAGCTTCTGCTGTAATGGCATTAACCATCTCAAGAGCAGCATCACGAGAGTCTGCGTCTTCGCCATAGATGCGAACATTGCCGTCGTCGTCGATATCAACTGATGCGCCAGTCTCTTCAGTAATGCCACGGATAACTGCTCCGCCCTTACCGATAACGTCACGAATCTTATCTGTATCGATCTTGATCATAGCCATTGCTGGCGCGTTATCAGAAACCGTTTCTCGAGCAGTTGAGATGACTTTATTCATCTCGTCCAAAATATGATTTCTAGCTGTATGAGCCTGCTCAAGAGCAATCTCCATGATCTCTTCGGTAATGCCCTGAATCTTGATGTCCATCTGCAGAGCAGTGATACCAGCGGCTGTTCCGGCAACTTTGAAGTCCATATCGCCAAGATGATCTTCATCACCAAGGATATCTGTTAGGACTGCAAAACGATCGCCTTCCTTGATAAGGCCCATTGCAATACCAGCAACTGGAGCTGCGATCGGAACGCCAGCATCCATCATTGCTAAGCTGCTTCCGCAGACACTCGCCATGGAGCTTGAACCGTTAGATTCGGTGATTTCTGACACTACCCGAATCGCGTACGGGAATTCTTCTTCGGGAGGCATAACAGCAGCAACGCCGCGTCTAGCAAGACGGCCATGGCCAATCTCACGTCGCTTCGGGCCGCTCATGAAACCAGTCTCACCTACAGAATAGGGAGGGAAGTTATAGTGCAACATGAATGGGTCTTTTCTCGAACCCTGAAGGTCTTCGATAAGTTGCGAATCACGCAGTGCGCCAAGTGTCGTTACAACCAAGGCCTGTGTTTCACCGCGTGTGAACAATGCAGAGCCGTGAGCTTTCGGAAGAACGCCAGTTTCAACTTCGATTGCACGAACGGTTGTAGTATCTCGACCATCGATACGTGGATTACCGTCTAATACGCGGTTGCGTACAGTGCTTTTCTCCAGCTTCGCAAAAACATCTTTTACGTCGTCGGAACTAACACCTGACTCATCGTTAGCTAGCTGCTCAACAGCCTGCGCCTTCAAGGCTCCAAGAGCATCCTGGCGAGCCATCTTCTCAGAAACTTGATAAGCCTCGGTAACACCAACTCCAACTTGAGCTGCAACGGCAGCAGTTAACTCTTCATTAACCGGTTCTGGTTCCCAGCCCCATGATGGCTTGCCAATTTCGGCCTTTAATTCTTTGATAGCACTGACTACAACCTGCATTTCTTGATGTGCAAAAAGAACGCCGCCCAACATTTGATCTTCGCTTAGCTGCTTAGCTTCAGACTCGACCATTAGCACCGCTGATTCCGTTCCCGCTACAACCATATCAAGAAGCGATGTTTCCAACTGTGTGTTGGTAGGGTTAAGCATATAACCAGTCTCAGTATCATAACCGACACGAGCTGCGCCGATAGGCTCAGCAAAAGGAATGCCCGAAATAGACAAGGCCGCTGACGCGCCTATTAATCCTGCAATATCTGCCTGCTCATTTTTGTCAGCAGACACTACCGTACAAATTACCTGCACTTCATTCATGAAGCCCTTCGGGAATAAAGGACGAATCGGGCGATCGATAAGACGTGATGTTAAAGTCTCATTCTCAGTAGGTCTGCCTTCGCGCTTGAAGAATCCTCCAGGAATTTTACCTACAGCATAGGTTTTTTCCTGGTAATTAACTGTCAACGGAAAAAAAGCTGCGCCAGGGTTAGCTTTCTTACGGCCCACTACGGTCGCAAGTACCGTCGTATTTCCAATAGTTACAACAACAGAACCTGTTGCCTGTCTCGCTACTTTACCGGTTTCCAAAGTAACCGTCTGGCCACCGAATTGAAACGTCTTAGTTACTGGGTTAAACATAATATTTCCCTAATTATTTAATTAGGCGCAGAGCCAACTCATCAGGCTCTACGCAAGTCATTTACGATTGATTGTTATCGACACGTTATTATCGACGTAGACCAAGTCGCTTGATCAAAGACGCATAACGTTCTAGGCTTTTGCGCTTCAAGTAATCAAGCAATTTCCTACGGCTGTTCACCATTCGGATGAGTCCACGACGAGAGTGATGATCGTGAATGTGTTCTTTGAAATGCGACTGCAGTTCGTTAATGTTTGCTGTCAGCAAAGCCACTTGCACTTCGGGTGAACCTGTATCACCTTCGCTTTGCGCGTAGTCTTTGATGATTGTGTCTTTCTGTTCAGCTGATAAAGCCATTTTCTATCTCCTAATATGCTATTAATAACGCCGCTGTAAACTGCGCGACTAAAACTTCCGTTTACATTCAGAATAACCACGCATATTAGTAGTTACCTGATACTTTCCCTGTTGAATTCTTAACTATTCTTAACTTGGCGCCGTAAACGACGCTCAATGTGCGACTATCAATCTTCGTGGAGCGACTTTCCCATCATCATCGATACAGCCAATACCGATAAATTGCTCCTCCTCGTACAACCTTACCAACCCTTCTTCTGGCAAGTGTCTAACCAAAACTGCCTGGCCATTCTTGATAAAGCTAGCAGTGATGCTTGGTAGCACAACCTCTGGCAAGTCCTCTATAGCCCTGTCCATCGGAATGAGGTGTTCATCGATGATACTCAATCCTCCAGTTTCACACTCCTGTTTCAGCTTCTGTGTTGTTATACAGTCTGCTTCTGTGAATGCGCCTGCTTGAGTTCGCCTTAAGGCTATGATGTGCGCTCCACATCCCAGGGCCTGACCGAGGTCATCGGCAATGGTTCTTATGTAAGTACCCTTGCTACAAGCGATCTCCAGTTCCAACTCGTCGCCTTCGAAGGCTGTCAGCTCGATACTGTATACGGTGACTCGTCTAGCCTCACGCTCTATAGTTTGGCCTTTACGCGCCATCTTATACAGTGGCACTCCGTTTACTTTCAAGGCGGAGTACATAGGTGGTACTTGATCAATCTGACCCTTAAAAGGTGTCAGTGCTTCTTCAACTTGCTGCTGTGAAATTTGAAAATCAGTGCAACTTTCAAGTACCTTTCCTTCGCTGTCGCCGCTATCAGTTCTAATGCCCAGCTTCAATTTAGTGCGATACTTCTTATCCGAATCCAGCAAGAACTGAGATACTTTGGTCGCCTCACCTAAACAAAGTGGTAACACTCCAGTCGCCAATGGGTCCAAGCTGCCTGTATGCCCTGCCTTTTGGGCATCAAAAATTCTTTTTACTTCCTGCAGAGCTCTGTTTGAACTAATGCCTATGGCTTTGTCTAGTATGACGATGCCATCGATGCTTCTGCCTTTCTTGCGCTTAGCCAATCTGCATCTCCAACAAATCTACTGCCAACTCACTCAAGAATGTGAATCTTGATCGGCTGCTAATGCGCTATCTATCAGGCTCGAAAGCTGCTGCCCGCGCGCTATACTTGCGTCGTAGTAAAAACGTAACTTGGGCACCGAGCGAGTACTAAGCCGCTTGGCTAATAAGGATCGCAAAAAGCCCGCGGCCTTATTCAGCGCATCTATATTCTCTTTAATCTCTAGCTTGTCCAGATCACCCGGTTCGGAAAGTGTCGATTCATTTATCTGGGGATCATCAGTTAAGGTATTCAATACCGTCACGAACACCTTTGCATGAGCTATATCTCTACTCACCTCAACGCCTGTAACCGAAACCATGCCAACCCGAGGGTCGTTTACTTCCATCTGGATTAAGGTCGCCAGCTCTCGCTGAATCTGATCAGCTACCCTTTGCACCCTTGGAGACATATCTGCCACGATTATTTACCCGCCCCCGAGCCTATTCTCAAAGACTTCTGGCCACTTCGGTTGTCTCGTATACTTCAATCTTGTCGCCGACTTGAACGTCAGTGTAGTTGCGAACACCGATGCCACACTCAATGCCATTTCTAACTTCATTCGCATCGTCCTTGAATCGTCTCAATGATTCAAGCTCGCCTTCATAGATCACCACGTTATCGCGTAGAACACGTATCGGCTTGCTGCGATAGACAGTGCCTTCGACAACCATACTTCCGGCGATCTGACCAAATTTCGGCGAGTTGAACACATCGCGAACTTCGGCCACGCCAACAATCTCTTCGCGAATCTCTGGCGAGAGTAAGCCACTCATGATTGCTTTAACGTCATCGATTACATCGTAAATAACATTGTAATAACGCAGTTGCAGGCCTTCGTTTTCAATAATATCGCGCGATGACTTATCGGCTCGCACATTGAAGCCAATAATCATTGCCTTCGATGTGGCTGCCAGATGTGCATCGGTCTCCGAAATTCCACCCACACCGGAGGCGATGACGTTGACTTCAACCTCTTCAGTATTGAGCTTGTGTAATGAACCGGCGATCGCTTCAAGCGAGCCACGAACATCGGTCTTGATGATGATATTGAAGACACTAAGGTTTTCTTTGCCAATGCCGGCGAACATGTTCTCAACTAGGTTGGACTGCTGTGATGCCTGCAATGAATTTTTGTGGCGCGTACGTCTGAATTCCGCAATCTCTCGGGCCTTCTTCTCATCCGCTACTACAACAAATTCATCACCTGCTTCTGGCACACCATTGAGACCAAGAATCTCAACGGGAATAGAAGGGCCCGCCGTTTTAATATTCTTACCCGTCTCATCAACCAGAGCACGAACACGGCCGTATTCAT
>Ga0307986_10000672_pt1 | contig 24886 bp, 20 predicted proteins | sample EllFjometageno82_FD_203170 | JGI IMG/M metagenome (GOLD analysis project Ga0307986, IMG submission 203170) | Marine microbial communities from Ellis Fjord, Antarctic Ocean - #82 | ecosystem: Environmental > Aquatic > Marine > Unclassified | place: Southern Ocean | collected 2014-10-09 | reverse complement strand
ATTATTAATAGACGATGGACCTGGAACTATTAAAAAAGTAACGTTTAGTAATTTTGAAGATAGCATATTTGATAATGTTAGCGGGGATGCTGGCATCGCTGCTGGTGGTGCTTTGACTATTGCTGATGACGCCGTAACACTTGATAAAATGGCAAATATAACTCAAGGTAGTATTATAGTTGGTGGTGGTTCTGCTGCTCCTACGCTTTTAGATGCTAAAACTAGTGCTCAAATACTGGTAGGAGATGGAACAGATTTAGCATCAGTAGCAGTATCATCGGATGCTACATTAGCAACTAATGGCGCCTTAACGATTGCTGATAACGCTGTAACAGTTGCTAAAATGGCCGGATTAACAAGCGGAAATATAATTGTTGGAAATGCAAGTAATAATCCGGTTGCCCTTGGTGTAGGAAGTGATGGTCAAGTGCTAACTACAGACGGTTCAGTCATATCGTGGGGATCTGCTGGCGGGGGAGCATCTTCTCTAAATGATTTAAATGATGTAGCAATGTTACAGGGCACGGATTCTGCTGGGGCTTATTATTTCCATGCTGGTCCTCGTGTCGGAACTTTAAGTGGTGCAAATTATAATACAGGTGTAGGTATACAGGCATTAAATGATTTAACATCAGGTGATAATAATACAGCTGTAGGATTGGATTCTGTAGCTGAGCTAACGAACGCATCTGGAAATACAGGTATTGGTGTAAATGCTTTAAGAAATACAAATGCTGGTTCGAATACAGGCGTTGGGCATAATGCTGGAAATACCAATACATCAGGGACGAGCAATACAGCAATCGGTGTGTTGGCAATGTATTCAAATAGTGTAACAAATTTTAATACATGTGTAGGTTTCTCGGCGGGAAAGAATATGACAGGTGCTGGCGCTACTGCTAATAACGCTTATAATGTATATGTTGGGGCAAATGCAGGTTTGAGTTCTTCGGGAACAGGATACTGGAATACGGGTGTGGGTGGAGAAGCTCTTACAGCAATGACTTCCGGATATAAAAATGTGGCGATTGGTGGTGGAACAGACAAGGGGGCTGGTAAAACAATTACAACTGGACATAGTAATGTATGTATAGGACATAATGCGGATGCATCAACTGGTGGTGCTATAAATCAAATTGTTATTGGAGAAGGCGCTGTAGGGCTTGGTCAGAATCAAATAACGATGGGTAATAGTAGTATTACAACACTATCTACACATGGGGATATAGTAGCATATTATTCATCAGACAGAAGACTAAAAGATAATATAACACCGATAGAATCTCCATTAGAAAAATTAGATAAAATAGGAGGATATACCTTCGATTGGATAGAAAAAAAAGAAGTTCATTCTAATAAAGGGCGGGATGTTGGTGTAATAGCACAAGAAATAGAAGAAGTATTACCAGAAGTAGTTACAACAAAAGAGAATGGTTATAAAGCTGTTAAATATGAAAAAATAGTTCCTTTATTAATTGAATGTATAAAAGAACAACAAAAACAAATTGATGAATTAAAAAAAATGATTAATATATAAATGGTTTTTTCTGAACAGATATCGAAGACGTCGGGAGTAAACAACGGTTCTTTTAATGCGACAGATGGAAAAGAATATATTTTCGTATATGGGAAAGATGGTTCTGTTGATGGGAATTCTGATAATGCCACTATAACATTTTCAAATGAAAATTTTAATATATTAGTAAATACAGGCGTGAAGGATACTGAATGGGGTGACTCAACAGGAGCTGCGGACACCGCAGCGAGTACACTTTTATCAAGTGCCACTGTAATTAATTGGAATAATAATAGTATGACTTCTAAAAATATTAAATTTAGCAGATTACAAGATGCATATGTAGATAGTAGTATAACAAGCGCAACCGGAAATACTGCTATACAAAGTGGTCTTACTAATACTAAATTAAGTAATTTTAGAAATGCCGCAATAGTAGGTGGTACTGTGCCTGGTGGAAGTAATGCAATACCCCTTAGCGGATTAAGAAGCACAGCATTTGGCACAAGTGGCTCCTATGCATGGGTTTCTGGTGTTGGTCTTCTGAATGATTATTCATCAGATGACCCAGCCACGGGGTCACATAGTTCTTATAGTTTTTTAAAGGTATCAATAGATGAATCATTAACTGGTTCCAGTACTGTTCAAATAACTTGGGCCGTTAGTTCTGAGGGTAATTATGATTTTTTATGGATATATCATGATTAATTTTACAAATCATCGGAAGTATTTGTATATACTGTTTTTAAATGTGCATACATTAAAGCATATACACCGGTTGTAATCTCACTAGATATAAAATTTTTAGATAGATTTATTACATCATAATATACATTTCCAGCATCTTTAGCAGATTTATTTTTCCATACTCTAAAAGTAGAATAGACAGAATAAGTACCTGATATATTTCTATTTATACTTAATTGTGAATCTGAAATAGATATATAAGTCCCCGTAATAGAATCTCCTTGTGGTGTGGTGTATACATCATTATTAATAATTCCCATTGTTTATATTATAATTTTATATTATATTTATAAAACAATAAATGACCGAACAAAAAAAAGAATACAATGAATACCAAGAAGTATTAGATATTCACATTAACTCTTCACACGTGGTTATATTCTCAAAGACGAGTTGTGGATTTTGTACAATAGCCAAAGAAGCTATTAGAAAACTAAATATTTTACCACTGGTTATAGAACTGGACAAACACACCAATGGTAAGGAGCTACAAGAGGCACTTTATAAAAGAACTGGAAGACTTACAGTTCCTTCTGTTTGGATAAACAGTGAGTGTATAGGTGGTTGCAACGAAACCTTAGAACTAATTAAAAATGGTTCATTTTAAAACCCTCGTCTAATAATTTTTAAATTTTTATTATTTAAATAATAAAAATGCCTACTGACGAAAATACTGATGAAAAGAATGTTACGTTCGAAGAAATTGATGAAACTAAGGAAGTCCCAGAAACTTCAACAGAACCTAAGTTCTCCTTAGAACTAGAAGATTACAAAAGACTTCTAGGAATTATTACTGCTGCAACTCAAAAGGGTGCTTTTACAGCCGATGAAATGTATGTAACCGGTTTAACATATGAAAGAGTCAAGAAACATTTAGTGGACAATTACCCTGCTAATTAATTTAATATTTAATTTAATATTTAATTTTCCATAACAATTGTGGGAATTGCCCTGCTAATTAATTTTCCATAACAATTGTGGGAATTGCCCTGCTAATTAATTTTCCATAACAATTCCCATATCCGGGATATTTTTTAAAACAACCGCTTCAAATGTAAAGTAGCTGTCAACACCTTCTAAATCTATATTTAGTCCAAATTCATCTAGTAATCTCATAGTTAGTTTAGTAAGTCTTTGAGGTTGAAAATATTCTGTTTTAATATCAATAGAATTAGCATAATAATTCTGTATATCCCCTTGCATACCTGTAACTGGTATTCTAGAAATAATATTATTAGAAAATTCGGTTTGATTACAAACAATGGATGGAATTTCTTCTATTTCAACGTCATAAAATATATTAGGTCTTACGTCTGCTTTATGAACTGATTTAGTACCGACCGATGTATAATTTGTTGAATTATATTTTAATCCTAATATTCTTGCTAAGCTTTTATCAGCCGGTGTATTAGACACTGTTGTTATATCACTTGCGCCGAAATCAAATAATCCGGTAATCTCGTCATATATAACAGTTAAACTAGCATGTGTTAATAATAATTGAGATTCTAAACCATATACATCGTAATTTCCTTTTGATATAGACCCGAGTGTTAAACGACTCGTATTAGAATCATTAATTAAGTTTCTGGTATTTGGTATTTGAGCCCTTAAAAGATTAAATCCTATAACATTTTTAAGGTCCACTATATTTTTATCCTGAATATCGATTGTATAAACCGATGTAGTTAAGTCTTGTCTTTGGCTTGTTGAAACCGAAAAAACTACCTTTCGTATTTCACTTGAAAAAAGATTCCGGTATATCTTGTCTTTTTTCTGTATAACTTCTTTTTGTTTGGATATGTCTAAAACTTCTCTTTCCGATAAAATAGGAAGGGTCGATTCATTTTTAGGTTCATTAAAACTAGAATAATCTTTTGGATTTCCTATTTTACCATTCGGTTTTCCGTGTAATCTTTTACAGAAATATCCTACTGAATAATCCTGTATATCCCGCTTACAAGCTTCTAAATCTGTGTTTTTGTGTCTTTTGTATTTATTTAAGTATTTATTAGCTATTTTCTTGTATAAATCCTTACATTCCTGACTATCTGATATGTCCACTTTTTTATTATTGTAAACCAGCTGACAAATATTTGAGTATGTTTCTTCCATTTATTATCTTTAAGATTTATTATTTATTTATTATACCAGAACTATTAAATGTTTTTTCATTTAAATGTTAAAAAATATATTATTTTATCTGGAAATTTATTTCCAGGACATTTTTTCAGCTGCTATAATTAAGAATTCTGCAATGAAGCGTCCAGCAGCATTAAATATTTTTGCTGGCGCGGTTACTACCAGATCGGCATATTCCGGCGCTGAGACGGAGATAGTAGGGGTCGTGCCGGTCAGTAAAGCACCCTCGACCGTCAATATATCAGTAACGGTGCCGACAACGCCCACCTTCAACTCAATCGTATACACGTATCCGTTGTTCGTCTTGACGCTGCGAAGCACAGCAGCGTCGCTGACCGTCGACAGCGCGTTGAGCGCTATCGTCACGGACGCCGCCGTCGCGTCCTTGGACAGCGCGGTCGTGGTCTGGCCGCCGAAGCTCAGCGTGAAGGTGCCACCCAGATCGTCAGCGGCGGCGCTGGTCGTCACCGTCTGTACAAACGTACCGACCTGATATTCAACTCCAGTAATACTACCAGATATTTTTGTTATTTTTTGTGGATTAATTTGTGCTACATAATTAAATTTATTACCCTTATGTGTAGTCATTACTGAGGAAGAACTACGACTATTCGGAATTAATATTTTATCATTTAAATAATTGGTAGTAGAACCAGTACCTTTTGTATTAATATTAAATTGATCTATATTTAGTAGCATACACATATCTTTGACACTAGTATTAGAATTAATTCCCATTGTAGATATATTATCTAAATATACATTTGATAGTTTATCTATAACTAATGGTTCTACTAAATCTATCGAAAATGTTATAGTATTCCCACCTGTACCTGGAAATACTGGTGATGAATGATAACTATCAAAAACTAAACTCTGCATCTCTTGGCGTTCCTGTCCATATCCAGTGTTTTGGTAAAGTCCTTTTAAGGCTTTGGATTGCTCGCCTCTAAATTGGTCGTAGCTTTCAACGAAATCTAGGGCTTTCGCGTTATCGACGTGTTTGTTGTATTTTTTATCAAAATGGTCCCAGGCCTGTTTTAAGACTTCTCTTTCAAATTCGTCATAGGAAGGTGATGGGTCTTTTCTAGAAAACTGGGCGTTAACAAATTCAGCTACATCGTTAAATTCAGGTCTTTTACCCCTAACATCTTGTTTGTATGTTTGTGAAAATTTATTACTAAATCCTTCAAATAAGTCATCCATTTTTATATATAACAGATAATATAAATAAAATAGTATCCTAAACTTATTTCATGGCCCTTAGTGAAATAAATAAGGTGGAACGTCGTATCCTACGGAACACCCATCCATTGTAGGATTGTTATCAAATAAATTTTTTATTTCCATACCGGTTATGGCGTAATTAAAATATTCAAAATCAGATACATATCCATTGAACCCGTCAAAGTTGGTAATGTAAATAGATTCATTATTAAGTCTAACAACTCCTTTTGTGAATTGCCGGCTTTCTATTAAGTAACCATTGATATACACATCAAGTATATTATCGTGTGTAATAATAGTTAACATACACCATTTATTAATAGGTAAACCAGTATCTGAGGATTCTACCGATTTAGGGTCTGGTATTTCTATAATATTATTAATATTATCAGTTGTGTTCATAGAAACACGAAGCTTATTTCCTTTTATCCAGACACCTGGGGCTTGAAGAGGATATCCGTTACCACTACCTTTGTGAAATAAATGTTGCCATTCATCATTACTATTATTTTTTTCGTCTATAACAAACCAAATGTTATAAGTAAACTCGACGCCACCCGGTTGATTGTAAGACTTAGGTATTTCTTTGTAATTAGGTTCAGTTGGATTTGCCGATATTATTAAGGGCTTACTAGCACTTCTAGCTCCGTTAACTAGTTTTATGGCGCTGGTTCTTAACCTTGTTATTCTAAAAAACTGGTCTTTAATTAAATAAAAAATAGTTATTGTTAAACTAGATAGTAAGACCCCAAACACCATTGTAAATAAAAATGGTGATTCCTGCATCATTTGATCCACCAAACCTAAGATTCTTCTTATAATTTTAGCGATTGATTCAAATAAATATTGTAACATTATACTTATTTATAAATATAACATAAAATAATTATAACATTATTAATTATTTAGTAGCGCATTTTTTGACAGTTTCAGATTCTTCTGGTGAATCTACCAAAATATTTTTCAACATACCGTTAAAAGTATCGCCTAATCCGGGCTGCGGTCCATTGTCATATATCTCTCTAACTTCATGACTGCTTAGAGCAGTGGAAAAATACTGAAACTTTGCTAAATTAAATGATTCGTTTGGATTTATTGTAATAGGATTGCTAACATTTATACCAGAAGTTTTATTTGTAAGATTCGTGTAATGTTTAAGTTCTGAATCAATATAAATACTAGCATATGAATCTCTAACTACAAGGGCAAAATGAAACCATCTTCCAACAGGTATATCTTTTACAGTAATAGGGTTATTATCTAATTTTATGCTAAAAGTATTTGTTTTTCCCTGTAATTTTACTTCCTTGGCACCTTCGGCGCCTTTGGCACCCTTAGTAAACAGTATCTTAGGTCGGCTATCTTCAAATACATTATCCGCTATGTATATAAAAGACGAAAAAGTGTATTCATTAGCATAACGCGACGGCTGTAAATGCGAACCAGGCCAATCTTTACTTTGATTACCGGGTCCTAAATATAATATATTAGCTGTATTGATATTTTTATAAAACTGATAGGACATGATTAAAAATACAAATAGAAATACAAGAGTAACGAGTGAATATAAGATTTCGTCCATTTTATTATTAGTAAGATTATTTTTAATTTACCCAGTCCACCAGAATACATTATCACTAGGGGCTTCTTTATCGCGTGGCTTACCGGCTTCATACATACTTTTAACTCTTTTTGGTTCTAGATATTCATTGTAATATCTAAAGATATCAATGTATCCATATACTCCACTTGGGTTCCTTTCATTCGAACATTCCTTACATTTTAAAGAAATAAATCCGGACGGCGGGTGCGGAAAGTAATCTGTAAGTTCTCTTGATTTTAGTAATTTGCCGTTAATGTAAATATCCAGCAAATTCTGGTCTATATTAATACTAATATTAACCCACGTCTGTTGAGGCAATGTAGTTTCACTTGCGTTGTCTAATAATCTATCGCTAAATTTATATTTTAATACACTTTTATCAGCTGAATATATTAAGGAGAAATAAGGTATTTTACTATTTCCGTGGCTGAATATTACCTTATCTTTAACACTGCCCGTACTTTCATTTACATTATCCATATTTAGCCACAGATTGTAACTATACTGTTTAGAAGCTGTTGTATTTTCTAAGACAGAAGACTTAAGATGTAAGTCACTTTTACTATCTCTTAAATACCTCGGTCCTAGAATTAATGGACTGTCTGTTACATGCGTCTGCATGAAATATCTGAAAACCTGGTGGTATCTAACTATTAATATTATAATTATTAATAAGTTTACAAAGTAAAGTCCTTCCATATCTTTTCTGATATAAAGTTAGAAAAAAAACAGATTAAAGTAAGAGTTATATACACGAACTATTATCATATCTGTGGAAAAGTTTACTAGGGTAATTGATTATTGATGTAACTATATTATTAAGACTATACTTGCTATCAAATACAGACGGTATTTCACTTGAATTTAAAGCCTTAGGAATATACTGTGTATTTTTGATATATCCATTAAACCCACCTAATTGTGTCGCATATATTTGTAATTTTTCACTAGCAGGGGCCTGCTTTTGTAATATATAAGTATCAGCGAGTAAGCCATTGATATAGACTTCCATATAAGTCGGTTTGAACACAACGGTCAGATTTATAAATTCTCCAAGTGGAATATTTTTAATAACCTTAGAGTTATCTAAATATTTAGAGTGTATATGTAAATTATTTATGTCCTCACTTATTAAAACCGCTAATTTATGATCTTCGCCCCATGATGGGATATAGTCTTTTTTAAAAGAAACACACGCGGTTGATCCTAATTTACTATTAACTGTTGTCTTTTTAGAATCCAGTTTCTCACAAACACTTATTATATGACTTGGCTTTTTATAACTTAATTCTTGAATATTGATATCCATGGTATAAGTAGATTCGCATAAGTGTGTTCTAGGTGTTCCGTCATCTGGGATACAGTAGGGAGAACTGGCACTTCTGTTACCATTAAAAGAAGGAACAATTTTTGTATTTATTTTAATAAAGTATTTATACAATATCATAAATATAACTAAACTAACTATTGTTAAAGCTATCATTGTTGCGAACCTCATTATTTATTATAATTTATATTAATTATTTAACTTTCTTCATATTATTTATCATTTTTTTCAGTAAATCAGGTTGATATCTAGACAAGTAAATTAAAGTAAAGTAGATAACTAATAATACCGAGATAATTAAATGGGTTTGAAGAGAACATACAACAAACTGATTGAAAGCTAAGTAAACAAATATAAATAATATACCATTTAAAACCGGAAACATTTAATAAAAGAAAGTATTTTATTTATTTCCCTTTTTCTGTGTTTTTCTTCTAGATGAAACTGATTTTTTCATAGGTTTTATCTTACTGTATTTTTTCATTGGAACTATTTTAGTGCCGTCACCCGCCTCTAAATAGCGCGGGTCTATTTTGTCCGCGCAATGCACTAGATTCCCTCTAAGGTAACAAACAAAGGTCAATCTAGTAAACTTAAAATTAGTCCCAGATGTTCCGACGTCCGCATTGTCTTTAAATATATCTTCCATTTTGCTGTTAAACTTTTTTTGTTCGGGTGTTTCATACAAAGGAGTATTGGCGTGCCATTCGTGGACATCCATAGCTAAAAAATCGCCGTTACGAACATCAAATCCTACTCCGTATTGTGGGAAAATGGTATATCCGCCGCTATATTTACCGCGTTCAATAACAGATAGATTACCAAATCCTTGTTTAAAGTCGCCGCTGTCTTTGTGTAACGCGGTTCTAAAGTTTCTATTAACGGTTATTGTAGAGAAAGCGGTGTGTTTGATTCTAAGGTCTTTTCTTTTATTTGCTTGACACCTCTGTTTTTTATAAGCATCTGGCGTCAATGTTTTAAAACAAGTATCGACTTCTTCTATAAAAGGCAATCCCGATTTATAGGTATCGAAGTTTTTTCTTGTAAAATGTGTTAGCCGACATGGTAAATTTCCTAAACCATTGCTTTCTGTATAACCTAGCGGCGTGGAAATAACTGGATTACTGACCTGCATTTTACTTAGATTACCGTCTTCCAATACCTGATAAGTCATCCATTTAGATTTACACTGGGATACTTTACGTTTGCCCCAGTATTTTGAATTAGGGTTAATAGGTCCAGCACTAGGACCGCGTCCTCTACTTGGTTTGGTTAACTTGCAAAAACTATCAAATCCTACTTTCTGTTTATCTTCTGAAATGACTTTCTTTCTAAACTTAGCCAGTAATACCTTGTTGCCCTGGTCATCCAACCTATACACGTCGCAGTCGTCTTTTATTAGTTTTTTCAAGCATTTTTCGTCACAGAAATTGCCTTCTTTTTTTTCTATTTCAGAATCGGACATTAGTTTTTTAGCAATTATTTCTCGACATCTTATTTTAATAACCATTTCTTATAATAAATAAGATAGAATAATATACTTATTAAAACTAGTAAAACTAGTAAGATTACGAATATATTAACCGGATTATTCCAGTTATTATTTAAGCTAAATATAGACATTAAACTAGAAGAATATTTGTTTTCATACAGCTTGTCCACCCATTCCCTTGATCTTATTTTTTTATTTAGTCGTCCATTTACATCATTGTGTAATTCAATGGTCCAATCTATAAAACGGTCTCTGGTCATTAAATCCGGAGGATTTACCGATATATACCTAGAGTATTCTTCTTTACAACCGGGGCAAGGAATGACATTTCGAAGTGTATACATGAAGGCCGTGCTTTCTTCGCGGTCTTTTGCTGTTGCCATTTCTGGAAAAGCATATGCTATCGTATGAATAAAAGTCCATAATCCTGGTCCCCAAACGTCTGGATTCATTTTATTATAAAACAACATAAAAGATTATTAATATTAATATTAAATGAATCAACAACGGCTAACTTTTTGTACTAACTGCGGACGTCCCGGTCACCAAATGCGCCAATGCTTAGAACCAGTAATAAGCATAGGTATTATAGCTTATAAAATAGAAAAAAGTAAGATAAAAGTAATCATGATCCAACGGAGAAACTCTTTATCTTATGTGGAGTTTCTTAGAGGAAGATATAATCCGTCGGATCAAGCCTATATCTTAATGTTACTAAATGGAATGACAGAAGAAGAAATAAATTACCTGAGAACGATGACTTTTGATATACTATGGTCTAATTTATGGATAAACAATGTAAATAAACACTTTAAGAGTGACTATATCTCTTCAAAGAATAAATTTGAGAAAATAGACATAGAATCTTTATCTAGTAAGGTAAGTGATTATTACGAGACTCCTGAATGGGGGTTTCCAAAAGGAAGAAGAAACTACAAGGAACAAGATATAGACTGCGCCAAACGCGAATTTTCCGAGGAAACTGGATTGGATAAAAACGATATTTATTTGATAAACAATGTAATACCGGTAAGGGAGGATTTCCTAGGGACTAACAATGTAAGATACAGGCATATTTATTATTTAGCTAAAATTAGAGAAACTTCCAAAAATAAAGAATTGGCAATAGATCTAGATAATCTGTCACAAATAGCTGAAATAGGCGATATAGAATGGTTAGATAACGAAGAATGTTTATTAAAAATAAGAGAAACTGAAAAATACAGGAAAAACACAGTAAATAATGTATTTGATTTTCTTAAGAAACTAAATAATAATTTTTATTTGAAGAAATTTAATTAAAATATTAGTTTATATTAAATGAGAAGAACACTCAGTAAACAAAAATATATAAAAAAAACAAAACGAAATCTAAGAGGCGGCGCTGCTAGAACAAAGAGAAAAACTAAGAAAAAAGAGCAATATCAGGGGTATATTGAAGAATATATTCAGCAGATCCAGAGATTTAAAGATTCTAATCCTGATACACCTAAGGCTAATGCTGAAATAAGGGAGCAACTATATTCTGAATTAGGAAGTCTTGGCGACGGTAGCAAAGAATTAAGACAGAGAAGTAAAGCGTTAAAAAAAGCACTCCATATGGCATTTAATACCAGTGAAGACGACGGCTATCAATATTATAGAGAAACTTTTGATAAAGAGTTTCAAACTATAATAACAAATAAAAAAGAGTTTAATGAAAATCGTAATAAAGGATTAATAGATAGGTGTAGTAACAAACAATTTCATCTAACTCCCCATCAACAATTTGTTAGTAATTACATTTCACCTAAATCGATATACAAGAGTATATTGTTATTTCATGGAACCGGAACTGGTAAAACGTGTACGGCTATTTCAATAGCTGAGAATTTTAAAAAACAAGTTAATAAGCAAGATAAAAAGAAAGATAAAAAGCAAGATAACCGGATAATGGTTATTTGCAGTAAAAGTGTTACGCAAAACTTTTATAATAATATTTTTAATAAAAATTCTCTAACAACAAAAACAGTAGATAATCAGTGTACTGGAACAACTTATTATGATATGATAGATACGAGTGTTAACGTAAAACCAAAATCCCAGTATAACGCTATAAAGAAGAAAATTAAGGATTTTTATGACATAACAACTTATTTTAAGTTCGCAAAGATAATTGCAGTTGAAAAAGAAAAAGATAAATCAGATAGAAAAATAGAATATAAAGAGTATATACATGATACTTACTCAAACAGACTATTTATAATAGACGAAGTCCAAGCATTAAGAGATGAATCTAGCCGTGATAAATATACGAAATTAATACCTGAAATTCTAATGGATATAGCAAAGCACACCAATAATACTAGATTTTTGTTACTCAGTGCCACTCCGATGTTTAATGATCCAAATGAAATACTCTGGTTAATAAACTTGATGCGTGTGAATGATAATAAACCAGCTATAGCCGACGATATTTTTAGTGAAGGTAAATTAGTATCCGAAAAAACGGAAGAATTTAAAGAGCTAACCAAAGGGTATGTTTCGTATGTTAGAGGTGAGGATCCAATTAATTTTCCATTAAGATTATATCCGCACAGGGATGGTGGCGCTCCAGACGATTTAATTATGACAGAAGCCCCATCATTAGATTTTTTCGATAGAGCAGTCAACGACCCAAATTTTAAACAGTTACGATTATATTGTCCAGCAGCCCAGGGCGTCCAATACGACAAGTTAAAAGAGGAACAAGATAAATTAAAAGCTAATAAAGCTTTAACTTTATCCCAGGTAGGAAAATTAAAAAATATGTCCTTAATCACGTATCCAGGTGATGGTGAAACCTTGGATGATTTATTCAAGGTGGAACGCACAAGCTGGATGAACATGGCAACTAATAAAGAGAAAAAGATAGAACAATATTATTATAAAAATAAAGACAATCAGTTTTTAAAATGGAACCCAGAAGGCGACAAGCCATTAGAAGACTATTCTATTAAGTTTGCTAAAACAATAGAAAGTATAGACAGATTTATTAAGTCTGGAAATAAAGGTATAATTTTTGTATACAGCGAACCCGTTAAAGAAGGTATTATTCCGTTTTGTTTAGCACTAGAACAGTATGGTTTTGCGAATTACAACGGGGATGAATTATTAGATAAAGCTGGTATAGATTCTACTAAAATAGATTACAATGGACGGACGAAAGAATCTGGGCGAATATTCGTCCAGGCTAAATATATTATGGTGACTGGTTCATCTAATAATCCGGATAATGAAATAAATATAAGTAAGCAGCCTGAAAATATAGACGGTCGGCACATTAGAGTTATTGTTGGTTCAGATGTTATGTCAGAAGGCATTGATCTTAAATGGGTAAGAGAAGTTCATGTTCTCCATCCATGGTTTCATTTAAATAAAATAGAACAGATTATAGGACGGGCCATTCGTTTTTGTTCACACACCCATACTGATTTTCCTAAGGAACAACGAAATGTCACTGTATTCCTTCACGCAATAGCAGAAATTGAGGGTAGAGATTCGGCCGATATACATTTATACCGGGAGTCATGGAGAAAAGCGATTGAAATAGGTAAGATAGAAAGGGCTTTAAAAGAAAGTTCTGTTGATTGCGATATCCATAAAGATGCAAACACGGTTGATTCACCCATTGAGCTTCCAGTAAAAACATCTGTTTCAGGACCGCAAGATGCATCTACACCCGAAGAATTAAATTGGCAGCAGCCGATAGCGGACAAGGCTATTAATTTATTTAGTAAAATATGTTCGTATAGTGATAATTGTGATTACAAATGTATGGCTACTACTAAGAAATCAGATACAAATAAGGATACTTATAGAATATCCCATAGTAAACATAGAATCCGGGATATAAGAAGGTTAATAAAAGAATACTATACCGAAAGGGTATGTGCTGATTTTAAAACACTACTAGAAATGTCCAGCCGGTTCTTAAATTTACGAGGAACAGATATTAAAGAGTTAGTATCACACGCCCTAAATGAAGTAGTTGAGAAAAATATTAAGATAGTTAATAGAGGGAGACAGGGTAAAGTTATACAGAAAAATAAATGGTATATCTTTATTAAAACTAATCGGGGTAATGATCCACTCCATTACCAAAAATATCCTTTAACTAGACGAACAAATAGAAAATCATTAAATACCTACAAACCAGATAAAACGAAAATTAGCCCAGACACAATGAAACAGTTACAACTAACTGAGGACATGAACAAAACGGATAGTGTGCAAGAATTTGTTAAGGAGCATCAGATAAATCTGGAACTACAGAATGAATATTTCTTAAATAGACTATCATACGACAAACTACTCCTATATTTACCATATATCTATACAGAATTTAATAATGATACCACACAGAAAGGCGAATTGGAAAGAGATTATAAATATTTTGAAAAGCACTTCATCATAGAGGGCGATAAAGTATATTTCTTAATTTTTGATGATGACAATGAGCCGCAGATATTTGTTATTAAGAATAAAGAAGGTAAGAATATAGAAAGTAAGAAAATATCGAAGAGTACAAAGGAATTCTCTAATAAAATGCGGACATATATATCACAAGTAGAGGATATAACAGTAAATTATTCAATATTTATTTATTTTGATAATAAATCAGGTAAGCTTAGAATATCTAAGGATACAGAGGGTAAAGTTAAAAGACTTGATTTCAAAGTTAAATTAGTAAAAGATGTTATCGATTCACTAGATTCAAAATATATATTTGGAAATAATTTATTAGAAGATAAAAAGGTCAGCAAACTATATACTGAATTTTTGTTTAGAAATGTAACTAAGATGGAACGAGATAAAAAGCTAATATTGAGCAATTTGGAATACGGGATTTATTTACATGGAACCCGCAAATAAATAATTTATAAAATTGAAATATTATTTAAAAAAATAAACTAGAATTAATAATAAATGGATACTCAACCCCTTTTTACAAAACAGAAGATAACTAAAACATTATCTCTTAAACCTAATTTTATTAATACAAAGATTGACGAAAGTATTATAAGTATTTTAAATAGAACTATTGGCGGACGGTGTAGCAGCGAAGGTTATATTAAACGTAATAGTATTAAGATACACCAAAAATCAGTTGGTCAAATAAATCTAGGGGATGCATCCGGAAATATTATTTATAATATTAGCTTTATTGCTGATATTTGCCGTCCAGTAGAGGGGTGTGTTTATACGTGTACCATAGATAGCAAGAATAAAATGGGTATTATAGCTTATTCAGAAGAAGATAAGGCCAGACCATTGTATATCCTAATACCTAGGGATTACATTGGAGACGAATATAACTTTGATGACCTAGATAAAGACGACAAGATTAATATTCGTGTTATAGGTGTAAGATTTAAACACAATGATAGTATTATTCAGGTTGTTGGTGAAATTATGTCGAAGGAATAGAGCGTTACTAATATTATTTTTTTATATTTATCTTGAAAAAAATGAATAAGAAGAGAAGTGTAATAGACAGCATATCTAAATTAAATCAATTACAATTGGATGAACTATTAAAGATAGTATCAGATAACAATGTGGCATATATGGAAAACACGAATGGCTATTTTATTTATTTAAAAGACATAGAAGACGAAATAGTAGATAAATTATACGACCATATTCAGTATTGCTTAGCAAATAAAAGTAATACAACTGACGAAGATAATTTTCACAATGAAAACATGCAGTATATTCAGGAATACTTAGACAAGAATGAAGAGAAGTTACCTGAACTTGTTATTCATTCAACTAAAAAAAAGAAAACAAATAAGATACCACCAAATTTAATGTCTCCCAAAAAACAGGTGCCTTTAACTAATTCACAGCTCAAAGTTATAGAGTTGTCTAAAATTATTTAGGATTTAGGAATATCTACGACCCGGGTTAGCGCTAGGTGCTCTTGGATCTCAATGTCTACCGGAATTGCTAGTAGTCCCTTGCGGATTTGAAGGTAAGGTTTACATACGGATCACTGCTCCTGTTGTTTATCTATTGTTTATCTATTGTTTATCTATTGGGGTGACACGAATTTTTATCGAATCCCGCCCATCCATTCGACTTGCACTCCTTTCTGGTCTTCGCGGATTCGGAGCCGTCGCAATACAGGCATCTCAAATCGCCCGTAGGAAGGACTTTGGCTGCTGCGACCTGCGCCTTGTCGCACCTGCCATCGTCCCAGCAGCCACCAGAGCGCACACCACCTTCTGGGGGGCGATTGCCACAGTCCGGTCCTGGTATGCCGAGAGGATAGCGGGTCCACAACTTGCCCGCCCCTTCATCGTAGCCTACACGGACGTCTCCGGTCGGCTCCCCGTTATTTTTCATTCTACTTCCGGCATTTAGAAAGACTCCATTGTGTTTTCTGGTTTGCCAAACATACTTCTCGGGGCACGTTTTGGAAACTGCTTTCGCATTTGCCCTGTCACTCGCCGTGAAAGGCCCGTAACCATTATTCTTGCAGAGAGCCCTATCGTTAGCCCATTTCTTGCCGTCAAAGTCAAATCCGTGGTTGCTGCTGTTGTAGCCGGGGCTACCCGGAAAAAAGCACTTGGCGCGCTGGGCTTTGGCGACAGTGGCTGCGTGAGCGGCCTTTTTGTCATCCGACCAATCCTTCTGCACGTCCTGTATCATGGCCTTCGCCTTCGCATCTCCCTGCGCCGCGAACGCCGTTATGTCGTCGAACATACTTCCTTCAACTAGGCCCTGGCTATTGAGGAACCAATACGCTAAATACAAGACGCCCGAAAAGACGGCGAGCTTCTTTTTAGGGTCTTTTAACTTTAACTGGGGCATATTTACTAAGCATCCGACAATAACGGCAATAATAACTAATAAAACACGATTCTGGTTAACCAACATTTTTTATATTAAATGGTTAGAAAAAAAAGTAAATTTAATGTCCCCCAAAAAATAGGTTCTAAAATTATTTAGGGGAATCCGCATGAAGAACCTGCCGACCAACCTTCCGGCGGAGTCATCGCACATGTAGGCATTATACATCCGTACGCGAGCTGCTTCGCGAGGCGCTTCTCGCTGACCGGGGCCGACCTAATACACTTGAAAAGGTTCTTGTATTTTTTTTCGCAGGCGGCGGGGCTGCGCTTCGTCCACTTGTCGAACGGCCCGAGTGGGCAATGCTTCTTCATCAGCGTGTTCCAGTATCTAGGGAAATCCTGCGCCTTCCCTGCGAGTTCCCAGTCTTTCTTCGAAAAAGGCCCATGGCCATCCAGCTTACACTGATTCTTCTCCTTATACCAGTCGTGGGTGTCGTGCCTCATCTTCTTAGCTAACTTGTACGCCTCGTGGTCAAAGGCATTCGGGGATTTCTGATCTTTAACGCCGATGGCGCCTCCAACATAGCATTTTTTCCGTTGGGCTTGTTGTTTAAGGTACATACTGTACTCACACTTATATAATTCCTTGTCCAAGTCTTTTTGGCTTATGCCTCGGCTTATAGCCCAATTCATGGCCTCGGTGCTAAAACCATTCATATTACAGTCGTCCCGTAGGGTTTTTAACTCGGTATCCTTGATTTTTGCCATCGCCTCGTGGTTGCAGGATTTATAACCACGATTTTTACAACCATCCTTCCGTTTTTGTTCAGCTAAGAACCAGCCTTCTCTCTCTTTCTTTTGGTTCGCCTTCTCCACCGATGCCGCGTTCTGCTCCCATGCTTTATCGGCCTTGCTCGCCCCCGACTGCTGCGCCGCCGTCGTGGAGCTGACCGCCGTCAGTGTACCAAAAGTCAGGTCATTGGAGCCCCAAGCGTCGTTGACGTCGCTGCCGTCGTTGACGTCGTCGCTGCCGTCGTCGCTGCCGTCGTCGCTGCCGTCGTTGTCGTCGTCGTAGTCGTCGTAGTCGGGGTCGTCGTCTTCCTCGATGCCTTCAACAAGCCCCTGGCTATTGAGGAACCAATACGCTAAATACAAGACAGCAGCAAAGACAGCAATCTTCTTTTTAGGGTCTTTTAACTTTAACTGGGGCATATTAACTAAGCATCCGACAATAACGGCAATAACGACTAATAAAACACGGTTCTGGTTAACCAACATTTTTTATATTAAATGGTTAGAAAAAAAAGTAAATTTAATGTCTCCCAAAAAACAGGTGCCTTTAACTAATTCACAGCTCAAAGTTATAGAGTTGTCTAAAATTATTTAGGGTATACCTACGACCCGGGTTAGCGCTAGGCTCTTATTTGCATGTATATGGTAGGGTCTGGGCACACTTAGGTATGTAGCAGCCTTCTTTCCCGATATTGTCGAACGGGTTGAGGCATCTAATAATTTTGTCGCAGGCGGTTGATCGGCTAGGTGCGCCGCAATGCTTATTATTGATCGTCTTTTGTGCCTTGTTGTACCTCTGAATCGTTTTGTAGTAGCGACCGTCGCGTGGTAGGCTCATTAGCGTTGCCTGTTTCCAGTCCTCAGCATCGAAAGGTCCGTTGCCGTCCGTCTTGCACGCCGCCCGTTTCGCCGCCCAGCTTGTTGTATTACCGCCGCGGCTGATCACGTAGTTCTCGGCCGCCTTGCTAAAGCCGGCCGGATCGCAGTACTTCCGTTGGTTTTTCATCCTCACTGCCGCTTCGTTCAGGCGGCCTTCGGCGTCTTTTTCCCAGTCCTCCTTCTGATTCGCGATCGCCTTTTGCGCATCCTTGTAGGCCTGGCTATTTCCTTGATTTTCAGCCTTCCCTTTGGCCCAGTCCGACGTGTAGGTGGCGTCTCCGTGGCCGGAAACAGGCCCTGGCGGTGCGAACGCGTTTGCGTTCTCGTCCGCCCGGTCGCCGCCGTCGACGTCGTTGTCCCAGACGGACTCGTCGTCCGCCGAGGGCAACAGTCCATGGTCGTCGGTGCCGTCATTGTCGACGCCTTCAACTAGGCCCTGGCTATTGAGGAACCAATACGCTAAATACAAGACGCCCGCAAAGACGGCGAGCTTCTTTCTAGGATCTTTTAATTTTAACTGGGGCATATTTACTAAGCATCCGACAATAACGGCAATAATAACTAATAAAACACGATTCTGATTAACCAACATTTTTTTTATATTAAATGGTTAGAAAAAAAATCGAGATAATCGAATTAAATGTTTCCCCCAAAAAAACAGGTCAAAGTTATAGAGTTGTCTAACATTTTTTATATTAAATGGTTAGAAAATATTTTTTAATTTACTTAAAAATTGAAAACGAAAGTATATTAAATAATAGGAATGGAAGACTTACTTAAAATAGACCACAAGCTTAATCTTAAGAATAGAATTAACATTATTGATAAATACCATCAGTTTTCAGAAGAAAATACAAACAGTACGCCAGAAGAAAACAAAAAGTGGCCTGATATTTTAGAGACCATTTTGTTTCAACTGGATGCTCAATTTAATTTGCTGTGTCTAACAAATAATAAGGTTGAAATTAACAATTACCTTCGAACGATGAGGTCTAATTTAATGGATGACTTCGCTTCAAACGATTTGATTAAAAAATACAACACGAGAGCGGGAATGAGCAAAACAAACGTAAGTGTTAATCTAACAAGTAATGACACCAATCAGGCTGGGGTAATATTCTATTCTGATTACTTTACTATTAATATTGTGTTAATAGACCGTAAAAAAAAGTTGTATCACCATATCAAACCGATAGACGACGAATACCATTTTCTAATGATAAATGTAGATAAAGAAGATGAAGAAGACGAAGAATATCTACCACCAATGTCTGCTAATAGTTATTTATATAAGGAACTTGAATTGATAGCTTACTTAAATAATTTTACAGAAACCAAGAAAATTGCTGATATTTCATGTATTAAGCAGAATGTTAAGAACCTGAACAATGTTTATAAAAAAGAAAATACGGGTGAAAAGAAGGTGACCAGCTATAAGGTCGCCGAACTTCAAGGTATGGCAAAAGCCAATAATATTTCTATTACAACAAGTGAAGGTAAGAAAAAAACAAAAGCACAGTTATTTGAGGAAATGAAAGATATTCTGTGATAAACTATTAAACTAAAAATATTAGTTTAATATTTTTAAACATTTTTTTTACATTTTAAAATTGAAAATAATTTAAGAATATAAACTAATATATAAATATATAAAATGGATACAAGAATTGTTCCAGATATAAAAGAACTTCATAAAAGAGTTATGAAAGCGATGGACGACGATAGAGTAGAGTTGGAAGCTATTATTAGTACCAAAATGATAACAAGGAATACGTTTGTCAGTCTTAAAGAACGGTTAAATAATGATATAACGTTGAGGCCCCTAAATGAAGGCTATCCAATAATATCCCTAGATATCTCAACAATATTTGTATCCAGAAATAAGACAACACAAAAAGAATATACTAAGAGTAGTTTTGAGCGCGCATCAATTTATGGGAAAGACAATATTCAGCGTTATTGTTTTAATAACAATATCATGACTTGCGACCAGTCTAGATTAGAATTTATTAAGAAGAATAGTGTGGTGGAAACGAGCGGCAGCGGCAGCGGCAGCGGCAGCGGCAGCGGCAGCGGCAGCGGCAACGCAGGCAACAACAGCAGCGGCAACAACAATCAAAGTAAAAGAACCTTCTATAATAGGTGGCCTGAAATAAAAGGCAACTACTACAATAAGGGCAAAGATAAGGACAAGGATAAAGACAAAGACGAAGACAGCGAAACCCCGTATTTTAATTATTACATGAATATGAAAAATGAAATAACATTAAATAAAAAACAGGAGGACTATTTTGTTAGAAGCTTAAAAACCAAACTAAAATCTTATAGATACAAATGCCGGTGGAGTTGGATTTCCACAGGGAATCAATTTAGAATTGATTGCACGGCGGTTAAATCTACCAAACCAGGCACTTTCTATGAAAGCTTTAAAGATTCGTCCGTTTTGGACAATCCGGAAAATTACGAAGTTGAAATAGAATATATTGGTAATAAACCGGAATTATATGAACTATTTAATGCCCCGGTGCCAAGTTCCCCTGTCCCCATGTCAAGTAGTATTGTATCACCGATAGGACTGGACGACTCCGATACCGCCGAGGAAGAGCAATACATTCAACAATTAGCAGATAACTATAAAGAAGGCGCTACAAAAGAAGAAACGTATGTTTATAATTCAAGTGATATAGTTCAAAGAAAGATAGCAGCTGTCCTAGCGGAAGAAGGATACAAGGTTACAGCCCGTCGCCATCAAGAACCAGCTGATGCTAAATCTGATGAGCCTATTTATTTACAAGACAAACCGAACACCCCTAAATATAGGTATATGCCCGGTGGAGAAGACGAAGAATACGCAAAAATGTTAGAAAAAGCCGGGTTTATAATTGAAGAAATGTATACTAATTTCGAAAATCCACAGTGGATTAAATGGGAGACCGAAGGAACATGCCCCGGGTGTGGGGAAAAATTCGGTGTTGGACCGCAAGCTTGGGAAGGGGCTTATAATCACCGAGAAAACGACCCGAAATATTTATCCGAATGTGTTCCTAAGATTTATGAAGCCAGAGGTATAGATTACAAACAGTTATTAATAGATAAAGCCAGTTATGAAAGATATAAAAATCTAGAAAAAGAAGAACCGAAGTCAGAACTAATGAGTCCGGATTATGAGGTAACTGGTGAAGAAAAAAATGAAGCCCGTAAAGCTTTAAAAGAAATAGAAGACAAGGTAAGTGATATAATTAAAGAAATGGAATCCACCAGGGAAGAATTAAATAAGAAATACAGGCAATTTCATGGACAAGGATTAAAAGAAATAACAGTCGAAGATGAATCGGGTGATACAGTTACGCGATATGAAACGACCGAAGAATTTATCGAAAGACTTGAAGAGGAATATAATGAAGAAGAAGATCCAAAAATCAAGGAAGAAAGAAAAGAGGATTGGATAGAAATAAGAGACACTAAGAAGATAGACAAAGAAAAGAAGGAACTTAGAAAAGAAATGGAGTCGCGTAAGGAAGAAATAGAAATATTGAATAAACAGCGACCCAAATATCAGTTTATTCTTGATAATAAGTTTAAGGTCGAGAACCTGAATATGGCCAAAAGTATCATATGGGATTTAAATGTTATTCTAATTAATATACTTAAATCAGTTTACAATACAGAATATATTATTTCAGAAGATAAGAGGAAAGAAATTCATAAGGGGTATCGCCGTGCGACTAATCAGACGTCTATGCAGACTAGATTTGTTGGTCCAAATCCTGTAAGTATGGCAATGGTAAATATAATATCGGGGCAACATCCTAATATTTACGATAATGAATACATCGTAACTGAAAAAGCGGATGGTGAAAGATACCTACTGTATATTCATACAGATGGCTATGGTTATTTGTATAATAATAATCACAGAGTCAATGAAATAATTAAAACAGGTGTAGTATTTACAGAAGAGTTTTATGGGTGGATACTTGACGGAGAATATATTACAAACTTAGCCAATGGTGATCCTATAAAACGCTTCTATATCTTTGATATATATTACGCGACTAAGGACGGAGGACAAGTTGAGGTCTATAGAAATAAATGGCAGTATAAGAAATCAGATGATAATAGAGGTAGAGTAGAATATATAGAACAGTTTATAAAGTTTACAAGTTCATTGGAATATAATGAAAATTACGTAGAAATACATTCAAAAGAATATGTTTATAGACAGAATGATGCTTTCGCTGCAGCACGGAGTAAATTAAGTCAGATAAATTCAGAAACAGAGTATTTTCCATATAAAACAGACGGGCTAATTTTCTTACCATTGGAATCCGCTGTTGGTGCCCTTGATAAAAAGAGACCTCCTGAAAATAGTATTAAATCGGGTGCTTGGATATCCAATTTCAAATGGAAACCCAGCACATTGAATACCATAGATTTCGCGGTTAGCATTGATAATGATATTAAATATAAACCAGCCGAAAATCCAAATGAACTGATACACTATAAAACGGCTAATCTATTAGTTAATTACATTGAACAAAAGGACGATACTTTTGATTACACTGATAAAATGTTAAAAGAACCGTTAAGTTATCCTAACAGAAGAAATCAAACCAGAGTATTTAATCCAGACAAAAGTGATGTATTTATTAGAAACAGACAGTTTATATTACCACAGAGTAAGAAAAGAGAAAAACCAGCTGAATATATAGAACGATTAGAAAATGAAAGAAAAGAAGACAAGAAACAGGTATCTAGTATCAAAAAAGGTATAGAAAAAATGGAAACTAAAATATCTGAGGAAACAGATTTACCGGAAGAAGAAATTAAGGTAATTGGTGCTAAGATAACAGAAGACACCAAAGAAATAACTAAATTAAAATATTCTATAAAAAACAAAAAAGAAGAAATAGAGAAATTTAATAAATACAATGAAAATATAACTAAAATCGGTCAGGCTAATTTAATATTAGAAAAGAACAGGATATTCTGCGAGGAAACCAATGAAGAAGTAAAAGGAGATACAATTGTAGAGTTTTCGTTTGACAATACAAAAGACATTGGATTCCAATGGATTCCACTAAGATTAAGAAAGGACAAACCTAAACCTCAGGCCAGTCATGTTGCAGATAATATCTGGCAAACTATTCAGGATCCAATAACGGAAGACCGTATAATAAGTAAACCTAGCCATGAAGAAATGGAATTACTAAGGGAACAATATTTTAGCGAAGAATTACAATCAAGTTACTATAAGAATATAGATAGAGACATTAGTATTTTAAGACCGATGTTAGATTTCCATAATTTTATAAAAAGAAGTTTAATTGTTAGTGCTTGTGCCACCAGTAGCAAAGTTAATAAGAGAAAAGTGGCTGTTCTGGACTTAGCAGTTGGTCGTGGTGGGGATTTGCGTAAATTTATGGACAAAGAAGCCAATGTTAGCCGTGTGCTTGGATTTGATATTAATGAAGCTGGAATTAAGAATTGCGCTGAGCGATGGTGGAGCCGTCCTAAATGGGAGCGTGGTGAAATCCTAGGATTATATCTTTCTGGCGATACTTCTAAAAATATCAAGAATGGTTTAATAGCAGAAGGAGACCCTGAGAAACTGAATATCTTAAAAGAAATAATGACACTCGATTCATATGCTAATATATCTACCAGATTCAGCGGTATGGCCAGCAGTGGCAGTATATTTAGTGAGTATCGTAAAGTAAGATTAGCTGAACGGTGGGGGACACCTGATGCGCCGCTACCGGTCCAGCAAGAAATTAGAGAGGACACCGAAGATATAGTTTCCAAACATTACAAAGAATGGGCACGTAAAGATAAACTAGAAGACACAGAGTTAGAATCTAATAAGAAAGAGAAGTTTAATCGTGAATTAACTATTAGAAAAGAAATGATAAAGAGTGGTCCTGGATTTGACATCGTAAATATCCAGTTTGCGCTTCATTACTTCTTTGAAAGCACGTCTAAATTGGAAGGGTTTCTCCAAAATGTCAGTGAAAACTTAAAGAACGGTGGCTACTTTATAGGAACATGTTTTGATTCGGCGGAAGTAATTAATTTACTCGGGGAATCTAATAAAAAAGAATTCCGGTCTGACGATGAACTAATTTATTCTCTAACGAAAGGTAGTAATTTTCCAGAATCACAGGAAGAACACAGCTGGTCGGAAGGGCAAGAAATAACGGAGGATACCAAAGCACTAGAACCTCTAATGTTTGGAAAAGAACTTACTGTTATGATGGAATCGTTTGAAAGCGAAGAAACCGAATATTTAGTAAACTTTAATTATTTTATAGAAAAATGTAAACAATATAAGCTTTATTTATTT
>Ga0307986_10000671_pt1 | contig 24887 bp, 19 predicted proteins | sample EllFjometageno82_FD_203170 | JGI IMG/M metagenome (GOLD analysis project Ga0307986, IMG submission 203170) | Marine microbial communities from Ellis Fjord, Antarctic Ocean - #82 | ecosystem: Environmental > Aquatic > Marine > Unclassified | place: Southern Ocean | collected 2014-10-09 | reverse complement strand
TCGCCAGATCAAGTAAGGCTTTTAATAGTTTTTGACGCAATAGTGGTGGTAGGTAATGAAGGTTCATACCCAAGAACCCACCGGGCGCATCTCCGAGAACAAAAATTAAAGGAAATTGGTCATAATATGGTAGTGTGTCTTTGTGCTTAGGGTCATAGAAAAACATGTACATGCTTCCCACAACAGACTCTGTCCTACCAGTGGACTGCATCTGTTCGGCTTGCATAATACCTTCTCTGTTGACTCTTCGCATTGCTTGTGCACGTCTACGAAACCATGCACGGCTTTGATCAGTCCGTGGAGTAATACCTGCACGGAATGCTTCTATCTCTAATCTGTCGAATACGCTTTTGTTCATAATGTTATTTATACTACTTTTTAGTCCGCTTTTTGACCTTCAACGGTTTTAATGGTTTAAACGCAACCTTAGCCGACTTAAGTGGCTTGGTCTTTTTAGGCATAAGACCCATCTTTTCCAATGTGTGCTCAGTCCAGATCTGGAAACCCCAATCCCTATCCTTGGCGTAGCTTCGGGCAGTTGTCCATTTGTTTTGGTTCTTGATGTAAGTCAAACTCTCATTGATATACCGCTTGGTCTTCTTACCCTTATATTCTGGTGGTCTTGTCTCTTTGTCTGGTTTGATCTCAATAAGATCCACAGATCCATCCTTCCATGTGATCTTGAGATCCATGAAGTATCTATGCATGCGTTTATCAACATCATACATGTAGGGAATGACCACTTCTTCACTTGACCAATACTTAACCATAGGACTATCGTCACACCACTTAAAGCATCTTAGTTCCCAACCAGACCTATAAGTGATCTTTGTGTAGTCTCCCCTGTACTTTGTTATGTTTTTAGGTTTAAATTTTCCACTATGCGCCATGATTTGCCTTATAAATAATACCGATGCACTTCTATTTATTAAGGTTTAAACATGCCACAACAACTTAAACAGGTCTATGAATTCCCCATTGACAATAAGGGAGAATATCCTGCAATCATTTCTTTCAGACCACGAGAAATTGCACCATTGGATATATCAAAGTTTGTTAGTAATTCTGCGGATATCGCAAAGACTGTTAGAGACGTTTCGGCAGATGTCGCAGAAGGGCAAGGTGAGAACAGTGCGGCGGATGTGGCGAATAATGTAGCAAGTGCCGCATTAGAAGCGGCACTAACCCTTCAACCAAGAGAACCAAACCTAAGTATCAAACGTATGGATCAGGGAAAATTGGGCGATTGGTCGATTCAGCTTAGAATGCCATCAGCACAAAACTTCAATGATACCATTGGATATCAAAATGCAGATCTAGGTGCCATTGGCGCAGGAATAGAAGCTGGAATATCGAATGGATCTGGCATGATTGCTTCCGCCGCAAGCTCAATGGGTAATGAAGCAAAGGGCTTTATTGATGGTCTTGTTGGTACTGCTGGTGGATCTGGTGGATCGTTAGCGGCACTAAAAGTTGCAAGTAAGTTAAACACGCAGGCCGCACAGGGCATATCATCTGCTACACGTGTTGCACTAAACCCCAACAGTCGTACACTGTTTCAAAGCGTTTCTTCTAGATCCCACTCATTCACTTTCAAGCTAGTGCCTAATAGTGCAGAGGAAGTAGAGCGTATCAAAGAAATCATTAAGAAATTTAGAGTGGCAATGTATCCAGATGAGATTGGTGTTGGTCAAATTGCAGTCGGATATAAGTTTCCAGATCCTTTTGACATTACCATGAAATATAAAGGTAAAAATGTATTTACTAAAATCTTGACTTCATACCTAACGAACTGTCAGGTCACTTATAACAGTGCAGGACAAGGGTTTTATGATGATGGTGGCTTTACTGATGCTCAGATTACTCTATCGTTTACAGAGATCCGTCCTCTCAATAAACAAGACATAGCACAGATGGGGAGATAGATAGATGTTTTTTAAGAATTTTCCAGATACGATATATAAGTTTGGTTCGAATGAGCCGTTTGTCAGGTTTCAAAACTTTGGTAAAACCGCAATTCTGTCAGAAGAATCGGTGGGCAATACTACGATATATGAAAAGTATGCAATTATGCAAGGCGAAAGACCCGACACTCTATCGTACAAACTCTATGGAACAACCCAATACTATTGGACTTTCTTCCTATGCAATAATTCTTTGAAAGAAAGTGGTTGGCCTTTAGGATCTAACGAGTTATATCACACAGCTTTGGAGAACTACCCCCATAGAGTTGTTACGACAACAACTAATATGGGTACGACTAACTTTAAAAAAGGACAGATCGTTACAGGTTCTCAGTCGGGTTCTACAGGGCCTGTTGTGGAAGTAAACCTTAATCTTGGTACTATTGTTATCAAAACAAATGATAACTTCAACGTAGGCGAGACCCTTACAGTTGGCACAGGCGGTGACATTCAGACATGTATCATCACTGGTGAAGGCACACAATATGATTCAGTTCATCACTATGAGAATGCTGATTTAGAGTATGTCGATATCAATCCTCATAATCCAGACTTGGGTGGCCTCACAGCCAAGACCCATATACAAAGACTGATTGACTTCAACGACAATCTGTCTAACATTATTGTTCTTAATCCTAAAATAGTTCAAAGAGTTGCCTCACAGTTTACTTCTAAGTTAAAGGAAACTTAAATGTCTGACACAACGGCAAGTCAATATCAATATCAAAAAGCGATTATTATAAAGGGCAATCAAGAGATTGATGTGTCTGGTGTTATTGGTGAACTGATACTTGTTGAGAATATAAAAAGCATTGGGATCTCTGGTAAGGTACTTATTGTTGACAACGCCAACTTGTTTGCTAGTTCGCAGTTCACTGGTACAGAGATACTTGAGATAGAAGTAATAAACCACATCCAAGGGAAGAACATTAAGAAACGTTTTATCATGTATGAAACAGCTTCTGTCACAGTAGTGAACGACACCACTATGACATATGTATTTTCTTTAATGACTGAGCATGTATTCAGAAGCCATCTTCAAGTGATTAGTAAAGCGTATGAGGGTACACCAGAACAGATCATTAAGAGAGTGCTTGATGGTGAGTTGGGTGTGGGTTTAGACACCACTCTGATGAACATAGATCCTGTTCAGAGATCTCTGTCCATTGTTACTCCATATATAACACCAGTCGTAACCCTAAATTGGGTGTTAAACGGTTTGACAACCAATAAAGGATTTCCATACTTCTTGTTTGGATCTATCAAGAGTGATGATGTCTTTATGACAAGTCTAGAAGATATTCTAGAAGCAGAACCACTGTTCAATAGACCATTTGTTAAATCGAGTGCTATTGCGGCAAGTGCCGATCCTAATAAAAACCTATTCACAGTAGAAGAGATTACATATAGTAGTAGGAATGATACTTTAGTCAATATCGCAAGTGGTTCGGTTGGTGCTAAATATGATGTGCTAGATACTGTATTCGGAAACAGAATTAGTAAGCCAGAATTTAAGATAACCGAAATGTTACCTGACACTAAACTTATCGATACGAAGTTTGAGGTTGGGGGTAAGAAAATTACCGAATATGAATCAAACTTCATCTTTGGCATTACAGCACCTTCAACGATTAGAATGGATGGGTATGGATATGACGAAGAAGTTGATAATCTAAAGTCTAAGATCAGACGAAAATCTGTTATCAGTGCAATGGGTAATAACACGGCTGTTATGACAGTCACTGGTACGCTGTTCATGCAACTTGATACCCCAACAGTCGGTGGTAAAATCAAATTGGAAGTTACTGCTATGGAAGGTGAAGAGACAATTCTTGATGATCAAAAGTCTGGTGAGTTTATCATATCATCCATACGACATACCTTCTTTGACGAGAAGCACACAGTAACACTAGGAGTTTCTAAATTATGAGTTTCACGCCCATTCAATCCAATTTCTACGGAGATGTTCATAGGTGGTTCATTGGTGTTGTAATCGATGTGCAAGATCCATTGAGAGTTGCTAGAGTTAGAGTTCGGATATTTGGAATTCATAACGAAGATGTTAATGAAGTTCCAGAAAGCTCACTGCCATGGGCGCAAGTTCTTATTCCAACCACTGAGGGTGGTATGTCTGGAATTGGTAGATCTGTGGGTTTACTTCCGGGTGCTCAGGTATTTGGTATGTTTATGGATGGAGAACAAAGTCAAGTACCAGTCATCATGGGATCGATGCCACGATTTGAAAAAGGAGATCCGATTGATCAGCATGTCAGTAGAAACTCTTCTACTGGTGCCACACCAATGGGTAACACTAACGTATCAAATAATACAATTGATACTAGGAGTGCAGTTGGTGGATCTAATTCGGAAAAATCGTTTAACTTCTTTGTAACTAATGGCTTTACACCAATACAGGCATCTGCTATAATAGGAAATCTTATTCAAGAATCCAACCTAGATCCGGGTGTTACATCTGGATTTACAGGAGAGGACTCTTTTGGTATTGCTCAGTGGAACCCAGCAGTTGGAAGACTACAGTTGTTAGAGGAATTCTCTGAAGAACGTGGATTGCAGATTGGCGAATTGGAAACTCAACTAGCATTTTTATTGTATGAGTTTTCCACAATAAGTCCGGGATACTATGGGTATGCCCAATTTAAAGAAATGACAAATATTACAACTGCAACAGAGTTCTTCTGCGACAAGTACGAAGCACCTAATGCAAAGTATGCACATAAGGCACAGCGTGTAGCACATGCTAAAGCAGTATTGGAGGCTTATAATGGCAATTAATATCAACAATCTTAATAGTCAACTATCTGGCATTTTAAAGAACAGTAATCTTGATGCGATACTTGAGAAAAAGTCGCAGATTGTAGGCGCAACATCTTGTAAACTAGAGACATCACTGACTAAGGTTGGTGAAGCGGTGTCGGGTATCCTTCCCCTTAGTGGTGGAGACAATCTCCTTGACAACGTGAATGCTTCGGATTCAATTGTAGAGATCACAGGCAAGGTTCCTGGATTATCGAAAGAACTCATTGGTGATATATCATCTACAACTAGCAATATCAGTAGTGCGATTGGGGAAACAATTGCCAACGGTGAATTGGATCTTATAATTAGTTCTGGCGCACCCGAAGCTATCTCAAGAGCACTTACGAATGTGACAGGCAAGACCGCAGAAGATATTAGTTCAGTGTTAAAATCCGTTGCTACACTAGATGGGCAAGAGGGTATTAGTAAAATAACAGCATCCATTTCGGGAGGGCTTGGCATTTCAACTGGTATTGCGGATGTTACTAAGGCATTTGAAGGTAGCTTCAAGGATCTTATGGGTAGTGTTGGTGGTGGTCTCCTAAGCAATTTGATTAGAAAAGCGGACAAAAGTTTTGATTTGATAACTCAAGGTCTACTAATCGGTACTGACATCGATATCGATATCATCGCAAGTCTGATTGAGAAGGGTGATAAAGCTAAAGCAATTGCTCTTATCTCTGCACAATCGACTATACCATTCGGAGAAATAGAACAAACGGTCAACAAGCTTGACCTATCACCAAGTGCTAACATAAGTAATGGTGCCAGTCCTGTTGTGGGGCAGAAGACAATCGAATGCTTTGAGATTGGATCGAACAATGATACATGGTCAGGTTCTAATACACCAATAACCTCTAGTCAGTTTTCTTACATTGACTCTCCCGAAGAGTTAGTTGCAGAGTTCAGAAACGCTAATAGGGAAATTACACAGTTTATTGCCCACTGGACAGGCACATACACTAACCAAGATATCGGTGCGGACGAAGTGCATTCTTGGCATTTGGATCGTGGGTGGTCCGGGTGCGGATACCACTACATTATACGCAGGGATGGAAGACTCCAGAGGGGAAGACCATTGGATAAACAGGGTGCGCACTCAGGCGCATATGGTCACAACAGACGTTCAATCGGCGTCTCTATGGCAGGGGGGTACAACTGCCCAAGTGGAACGCCACGACCCAATAAATACATTAGTGCACAAAGCTTGACACCTGCTCAGATGAACACATTTAAAATGTTTGCAAAGTCATTCTATGAGGCATGGCCTGATGGTCAGGCGTTAGGACACAATGACACATCAGATCAAGGTAAAGTGGATCCTGGGTTTGACGTACCAGAATATGTTAAAGCAACCTTTGGTAAAACAAATTTGATAACGGACGCTAAAGCATCGGGTCCACTTACAACAGCACAGATTAATGCGGGAATACCAGTATGACAACGGAAAGAGACGATCTAAAGGATAGAGAAGAACGCTTTGGCACAGGCTTTACGCAAACTCAGGGTATTTCATATGACGCATTTGGAGATCCTAGTAAGCAATTCCCAAGGAAAACATATGAAAATCAATCAAGTGTAAACGAGGCGATACGTTCTGGCAAGACCCATAGATTACGGTTGGGTGCTGATATCGAACTCCCACCAGTAACTTCAACGGTATATCCACATGCTGATGTTAAAGAAACAGTCAGTGGTCACATATTCGAGTTCAATGATACTCCAGGCGGTGAGCGTATTCTTATTAAGCACAACAGTGGTGCTGGTGTTGAATTGCTTCCAGACGGAACAGTAGTTGTTTTAGCAACAAGTAACAAGGTTGAAGTTACTCACGGCGACCAAAAGGTGATAGTAGAGGGTAATGGCACACTCACATATGAGGGCGACTTGAACTTGAATGTCAAGGGCGACTTCAATGTTAACTGCAACAGTTTTGACCTCACTGCTAAGAATGACAAAACAGAGACTATCCAAGGGCATTCCAGAACTAAGGTATTTGGTAACGAGGGTAAGACTGTGTCAGGCAACTCATCTAATACGGTTGTTGGTAGTACAGTAAATACCCACCTTGGAAATGTCACTACAGCTATTAAAGGCAACAACAAGCAAGCGACTGAAGGAAGCCATATCATTGCGGCTTCTGATAAGTTAGAGTTGACTGCCGCTACACGTATAATCCAATCATCACCTAAGATGAATTTGCAAGCAACAGAAATGTATGTTTGGGGTGACGGTGGTACTATCGGTGGTCTTGAGATGAGAATTCACGGCCAAGGTGCGCACTTCAGTGAAGGCGTAACAGCACCTGCATTTTGGGGAGATCTACAGGGTACGGCAGTTCGATCTATTACGGCAGACGTAACAAACTCTCAGAACTATTCGGATCCAGATACTGATCCAGGTTCAGCTGGTAACACAGGTTCGGCGGCAGGATATACGGCAGACGATACAGCACAGCCACCTGTATATACAGCACCATCTGGTATCCTAACATCTGTCCTTGAAAAATCAGAACTAGGTGTTAAGAAAGTTAAGGTTGATATTGATGACTTCCTAAAGACCACACTTCGTACACGTGTGCTTGAAGAAGTTGATGTTAGATCCAAGTTAAGAGATCCCATCAATCTCGCTAATCCAGATTTCACGGCGAAACAAGTTGGCGCTGGTAAGTTGAACCCAAGCTTTGCTTCTACATCACCACCCAATGGATTTGGTAGAATTAGAAACGCTGGTGGCAATTGCCAAAGAGGAACAGTAACTGTGGGTAATGCTCCCACATCACCTCAACAGGATCAAAGTAGTCCTAATTTAGGCAACACGGTTACGGTTGCAAAGGCTGAAGACACAGATGTTGTTACTACTACCACTTCTGGCAACACTACCACCACCACTAATACCACTACTACTGGTGGAGGATCTACTACTATTTCGGCACCCGAAGTGGAGTCAACACCACCACCATTTGCTCCATATGATCCAGCTTCAGCACCACCACCCCCATTTGCGGGCTTTGGAGATGCTGATCTAGACGATGACCTAGATGGTTGGGTTCCTACAAGAAGTTCTTCATCCGCCGCTAAGACTTTCCGTGTAAAACGAAAGAAGAAGGTGTTTAAAAACGCTATTGGTGGGCACGGCCCAATGGACAAAAAGACTCACATTGGTACAGGTACTAAACTGATTAAAAAGATACGCTTTGCTAGGTTCGTTAATGCCAACGATGGTGGTGCATTTAAACACCTGAGCTTGGCTGATAGAAAGGCAATTGGTCATAATTATATTGAACAAGCTACACTAACCGACTTCGTTAATGGCGTGGATGGTCAGTTTGCAAACCACAGACTTAGGGTTGTCGAAGGGTTCTATGCTAAGGAAATATATGGTAGAGAAGGTCCGAATGGATTGGAAGCTGAAGAACTTACTCCTGATGGCATACTGGATCTGAGAAGCAAAGGTAGGGCAGTTGTATATGAACTGCACGACTCCAAAGGTTCTGATCTTGACGCCACATATGAACTCGCATGCGCTCTAGCAGAAATTGGCAAATTCGATAAACTTACCCTAGACTATGACACCTTTGCTCCTGATGGATCTCTGAATGTTCAAATCATTATCGAACTTCCAAATTACGTGGGCGAAACGGCGACATATGATGGAGTTGTTGAAACCAAATACAATAACGCATTACAGGCATCAGATAGTTTAGTAGAAATCACACCACCATCCACAGGTGCTCAGTAAAACTGTTATAAATAAAAGCATAAGTTCAAGGATAATCAATGGCACGTGTACTATCAATAGAAGATAAAGATCCGAATGTGGAAAGTATTCTTACTTCTCGCACAAGATCGTATTCAGATATAGACTTGACTTTTGCTAAAAGACCATCAGGCGATATCTATAAAAAGAATGATTCGGCGGCGGTTAAACAAAGTGTTAAGAACATTGTTGCTACAGGAAGACTAGAAAAGCCTTTTGATCAGGACTTCGGTGCAGACCTTACGTCCCTGTTCTTCGAATTGGCTGATGAGTCTGTTGCTGAAGAAGCAAGAGAACAGATAGAAAGTTCGCTTTATATCTACGAACCACGTGCTGAAGTTCTTGACATTAATGTAAATCTGCAACCAGATAGAAATTCGCTTTCTGTTTCAATTACTTTTAAGGTAGTTAATACAGAAGAAACTGTTACACTCAATACATTCGTTACGAGGTTAAGATAATATGGCTACCACAATTAAATCAACAGAGCTTGACTTCGCTACGATCAAGAACAATCTAAAGACAAACTTCGAAAGACATGCAGAGTTTTCTGACTATAACTTTGAAGGATCTGGCTTGTCCAATATTCTGGACGTATTAGCCACTAATACTCATTACAATGCGCTTATTGCCAACTTTGCATTAAACGAATCATATTTGTCTACTGCACAACTTCGCAGTTCTTTGGTGTCTCTTGCAGAAGGTATTGGATACATCCCTAAGTCGAAGACTGCATCTAGAGGTACGGTAACACTAACGACAAACACTGGCGACTTATCAGGAAGACCTTCAACACTATCTCTACCAATTGGTACTAAGTTTACGACTACTGTTGATGATGTGACATACACATTTCAAACTAGAGAAACTGTTACTGCTACTGACAATGGATTTGGGTACTATGCATATAAGACCCCATCATCATCATCTTTAAATATTGATGTCCTTGAGGGTCATAGTCACACCAAAACTTTCTTTGTAGGACCAGACAGTGTGGATGATGTTTATGTCATTCCAGACAAGAGCATTGATATGGAAACTGCCATAGTAAAGGTATATGAATCATCAACTGATACTGCATTTGCAAACTATATCAATATCTCTAAAGCTTCTACGATCAATGAGAATACCAAACTCTATATTATGAAGGAAGCCCCTAATGGTTTCTACGAGATTACTTTTGGTGATGGCGTAACTCTTGGTAAAGCACCTGTTGCAGGTAATAAGATTGTAATCGAATACTTGCAAGTTAACGGATCTAAAGCTAACGGGGCTACGGCTTGGACTGCTAACAATAGAATATCTGTTCTTGGTACAAACTATGATGTAACACCAGTCACTGTAGTCAACTCTCTTGGTGGTGCAGAAGCAGAAACAATGGCTTCTATTCGTAAGAATGCTCCATTCCAATATGCCACACAGAACCGTATGGTTACGGCAGTCGATTACTCTACCCTTGTGTTGAGTAATTTCGGTACAATCATTAAAGACATTCAAGCCTTTGGTGGTGAAGATGCTCTTAAACCAGAATTTGGTACAGTGTTCTTATCAATCGTGTTTAACGCAGACGTAACAGCAGAAACTATTACAACAACAAAAAACTCTATTGTAGATCTAACTAAGCAACTTGCGGTTGTGGGATTTGATACGAAGTTTGAAGATCCAGTTACCACATTCGTTGAGACAGAGATCTTCTTCCAATTCAACCCTAAGCTTGGCGCATTGTCGTTGACAACCGTACAGGATAACGTACAGGTAGAAATTGATAGGTATTTTGCTGAAAATATCGGAAAGTTCAACCAATCATTCCGTAGATCAAATCTATTGAACGATGTTGATGAGGTTGACACGGCTGTTCTATCATCACGTGCTAACATCAAGTTGCAACGTAGATTTACTCCGACAACAAATACGCTACAGGATCACACACTGAGATACCCTGTTGGAATTGCAGAGGCTGATGATAAAGACATCATTGTCAAATCAACGCCATTTAACTTTAATGGTACGACATGTAATATACAAAATAAACTAGGATCCAATAAACTTCAAATCGTTGCATTAGGCAGTAAGATTGTGCAATCGGATAACATTGGTTCATACAATTCCGCAACAGGGATTGTTAGCATCGTTGGTCTTAACGTCAATTCTGTTATTGGCGGAAATCAATTCATCAAGGTAAGTATTGTTCCTGCCAATCAATCTGCCGTTAGTCCGCTAAGAAATGACATTCTTGAATATGACTCAGGCCCATCATTTGCTACAGGAGTTGTGGTATCTACCACATAATAAACACGCATGTCAAAAGATAAAACATTAAAAGATAATAATAGAAGGGAGCTTTCCCTACAGGATCACAATTCTGTAAAAGAAGTTCTACCCAGTTACTTTATAGAAGAGTATCCTAAACTAGTATCTTTCCTTGAAGCATACTACCAATTTGAAGACAGTGATGTCTCACCTTCTAAGTTAGTAAGTGATCTATTTGTTAGTAGAGATATCACTGCAACAGATCTGACTAACCTATCGTTTATCGAAGACGAGCTATTACTTGGGCAACAATATTTTGAGGGCTTCCAAAACAAACGTGCGGCGGCTAAGTATTCTAACACACTATATAGATCTAAGGGCACACTATACTCTATTGAACAGTTCTTTAGAACTTTCTTTGGTATTTCCCCTGACGTTGTTTACACTAAGGAAAATATCTTTAATGTTGGTGAAAGCACTTCAACTATTGGATCCGAATCGCTCAAGTATCTTATTGATGATAAACTATATCAGAAGTATGCACTGCTTGTCAAGGCTCCTATTCCTATTAGTGAGTGGAAAGAAGCATATAAACTATTTGTGCATCCTGCTGGCATGTATATCGGTGGTGAAGTACAAATCGTTTCTGAGAACATACAAGATCTCCTAGTTATGCCTACAGTGGACTTGGTTGCAAACACAGATCCAGTCGTTGAAGGTATTGCTACAGCAATCTTTGGTGCTCAACTTGAAGCAACAGGAATTGTTCCAACTGATACACGTGTGGATCTACTACGAAAACTACAAGATTATGAAAATATCACACTTGAACAGATTGATAGAAACTATGATACGATTGAAGAGTGGGCTGGGACACAGTCTCCAACGTTTGACGAGGATAGTGCTGGGGTTGACTTCAGAACGCCAAGAATGTCTACAGATTTAGACACATTTGATGAAGTTAATTTCCCTTGGTACGACAGTGACTCCGCATAAGCCTTATAAATAAAGATAACAGATTTAGAATAGAGATCAACCAATGGCAAGACAGAACATAGACAGAGGCACTAATGCTAATGACGGAACTGGCGATACTCTCAGAGTAGCTGGTCTTAAAATCAATCAGAACTTCGCAGAAGTTTATGAGATGCTTGGTGGCGACTCAGGTGAGTTGAGCGCAGGTATCACTATGACTGATCAGGGTATTGTCTTTGAAGGGACTAATGTCGATCAGCATGAGACAACTTTGTCGGCTGGCAATCCATCTGGTGATATTACGCTATCTCTTCCTACAGTCGGTACTGAATTGGTCTCCAATACTGCTACACAGACAATGACTAATAAGACGTTGACTACACCTATTATCACTACACCACAAATCAATGACTTGTCTTCAGACCATAAGTATATGGTTGTATCAAGTGAACTAACGGCTAATCGCAACATTACATTGCCTACACTTGGCACTAATGATACATTCGTATTTGAGGCGGCTACTCAGACATTGGCGGCTAAGACACTAACATCTCCTCTTATCAACACAGGTAAGATTGGCACTAGTATCAATGACACCAACGGTGCTGAGTTAATCAAAGTAACGGCTACTGCATCGGCAGTGAACCAAATCTTGGTCGCAAACTCCGCAACAGGAAACAGCCCCTCAATTTCGGCAGATGGAGATAACGCTAACGTATCTCTTATTCTAGCTTCTAAGGGTACTGGTGCAGTTAATATCAATAATAAAATTGTGCATCGTGAACACTTTTTAACAGGTGATGGCGCAGTAAACCTAACAATTCCTCTAACAATCTTCAATGCGTCTTCTGCACTTGCTATTACGATGGCAGATGGGACGATTACTGGCGAGACTAAATACTTTGTGAATAGGGGAACAGGTAATGCTACGGTAACGGTAACAAGCTTAGTCGGTACAGGTAACCCATCAACAGTAGCATTTGCGGCACATGAAGCTGGTTTCATGATGTGGGATGGTGCAAACTGGCACTTAGCCTCTAAAACAGTTGCTTCTTAAGGACATAGAAAATGACAGCTATTATTACAGACACACTCAAAAAGCAACTATTACTTGATATCATTACTGATATTGATAGTGCGGCAAATGACTATTACATTGGCGTAGGTCGTTCAGAGACATGGGACGGTACAGATACTGCACCCACACCTAAGAACTCTCAACGAGATACTCGTAACTTGGGACTTTCTTTGCAGTCTGTTAAAGCAGTTGCTGATAAGTCTTTGGTTGTTCCACGTACAGATTGGTCATCGGGTGCAACGTACTCAAGTTTTAATGACAATGTCGAAGGACATCCTGTCTCTGCATATAATGTCTTTACTGACGAGAACCACGTATACATTTGTTTACAAGCTGGTCGTAATGCCACTGGCAATGTGGTTAACTCTACGGTTAAGCCCACAGGCACATCCACAAACGCATTTAAAGCGGCAGATGGTTATGTCTGGAAATTCTTATTCTCTATCGGTGCTTTAACAGCATCTAAATTCCTCTCTGCTAACTTCCTTCCTGTTACCTTCATTACTGAAACAGATAGTGATAGCCCAGCATCTATTGTTGAGCAAAAGGGTATTCAAGATGCGGCAGTGGCAGGAGAAATCGTTGGTTATACAGTAACTGCTGGTGGGACAGGTTACACATCAACGCCGACTGCAACAATCGTGGGTAACGGTGGCACATTGGCTAAAGCTGATGTCACGGTATCTGGTGGTGCAGTATCTAAATTGGACGCACGTGATTCATCTGGAACACTTGTGTTTGGTGCGGGCTACACGTATGCAAGCATTACCTTATCAGGTGGTGGTGGCACAGGCGCATCTGTTAGGCCAATCTTTGGTCCTAAATTCGGTGTGGGCGCAGATCCAAGAGACGATCTAAGAACACGAGCAATCATGTTCAACACAAAACCAGAAGGTATTGAAGCGGGTGACTTCATTGTAGGAAACGATTTCCGTCAAGTTGCTCTAATCAAAAATCCTCTAACACATGCTGGTGCAAAGCTAACAGATAACACAGGCAATGCTCTTAATAGACTAAACCTATCTACAATCAGTACGACATTTAGTGCCGACAAAACCATCCTTGGTAGTACAAGTGGTGCTAAAGCTTATATCGACAAAGTGGACTCAGATAACCTCTACTATCATCAAAACGAGACAACAGGCTTCATTCAGTTTGAAGAAGCTGAATCTATCTCAGAGACAGATGGTTCTGGTTCTGGTGTTCTTGCATTAGCAAACGCTGATGGTGATACAAATGCATTTATCAATGGGGATTTAAACCCATTAAGTGGTGATGTTTTGTATATAGATAATAGAGCGGCTGTTACTAGATCGGCAGAACAAACTGAAGATATTAAAATCGTTATTCAACTTTAAATTGGTGTAAAAAAACATGACTAGAGACTTTACAAAAGACCTTTTTGCGTCAACATACAAAGACGACTTCGCTGATAGTGACAATTATCACAGGATTCTCTTTAACAATGGTCGTGCTCTACAAGCTCGTGAGTTGACTCAAATGCAAACTATTACCCAACGAGAGATTTCTCGAATGGGTAGAAACATCTTCAAAGAAGGTGCGGCAGTCAATCCGGGCGGAACAACTTGTAACAACGGATATGAGTTCATTAAGCTTGATGGAGAACTTCCAACCAATTCAATTGTTGGTGTACAGTTCACTTCAACAGGTAACTCTATCATCGTACAGGTTCATGAGGCAGTTGCACGAGTATCAGAATCTGAACCAGCTACAATCTACGTAAGATATGTAAGCACGTCAGGTGGAACTAGTGGATCTTCACCAGTACGTGTATCAGCAGGTGATACACTATCGGGTGGTGGCGAAACACTCACTGTTCAAGCAACAAACACTGTTGCTAACCCATGTGTTGGTCAAGGTACTAGAGTTTCTATTCACGCAGGCGACTTCTTTGCTAATGATAGATTTGTATTTGCGCCAGAACAGTCACTAATCGTCTCTAAGTATACATCGACAACAAATGCTATTATTGGTTTTAAAGTTACTCAAGATATTGTTACAGTATCAGACACTACAGCATTATATGATAACTCAGGTGCTACACCTAACGTGTCTGCCCCAGGTGCTGACAGATACCGTATTAGATTAACTATTACTGATCAGGCTAATGTTGCATCAGATGAGAACTTTATCTATATCTGTAAGATTACTGATGGTATAATTGTGGCGCAAGTCGAACCAACAGACAACTATAATACAATCGAAGATAGGATGGCTCTTCGTACTAAAGAAGAATCAGGCAACTACATTGCCAAGAGATTTACAGTAAGTTTTGACACCAATGAAACTGATGCTACTAAGCTAGACTTCGACATTACTCCGGGTGTTGCATATGTAGATGGTTATAGGGCAGTTATTAACTCTCCTCTATCAATTCCAGTTTCAAAACCTAGAACAACGATCACAGAAAACAATAACGTTGTTGCGGCGGCATACGGTCAGTATGTTATTTGTTCTGGAAACAAAGGTCTGCCAAACATTGACACATTTGCACTGGTAAACCTATACCCTAACACAGCAGGTACAGGAACTCTTATCGGTACAGCACGTGTAAGATCTGTTGAAGAAGATGGCGCAAACTTTAGAGTTTACCTGTTTGACATTAAGATCAATGCTAACAAGAACAAAAACAACATTAAGTCGCTTGGTACTGGTTCTACAGACTACATGACAGTAGTGCTTGAGAACTCCCTAGCGGCGTTTAAAGACGAAGCGGCTACAAGTCTATTATTTCCATTACCAGAAGATCGTCCAAAGGTTATTACAGACATCTCACTAACAACACAGCGTAAACGTAGTGCGGTTGTTTCTGGTCAGTCTGGTACACTTACATTAACCGCAACAGGAGAAACCTTTGCGGATACTAGTGCTTGGATTGCGGCACATGCAGACTCAGATGTCAACACAAACATTACATTCAGTGGTGCTGGTGGTACAGCTAGTACAATTGGTGGTAATATTCCAGATGGCACTTATGAGGTCTTAACATATGTTAATAAATCTGCTGGTACTATTAGAACCAAGAGCGTAACAGAAGTTACAGAGACTATTACTCCAGATGGATCTGGAAATCTAAACTTCACAAAAGCTGATATTAGTAGCATTGAGAGAATTACTCTTGCAGATTCAGATGGTGCGGATTTAACAACATCTTATGACTTGGATAATGGTCAACGTGACTTTGCTTATCTAAATGGTAGGATGGTTAAGAAAGCTGGAGTTACTCAATCGGCTGATGTGTTTGTGAGATATAAGCACTTCACACACGGCGCATCTGGCGATTTCTTTGCTGTTAACTCTTACACTGGACAGATTGATTATGGTGATATTCCATCATACACTCAATCAAACGGTGCAGAAGTTAATTTAAGAAATGTCCTAGATTTCCGTTCAACAGTTAACTCATCTGGCAACTTTGGTTCTGGTGCTCGTATTAACGAGATGCCTAAGAACACAAGCTTGATCACATGTGATGCAGAATACTACTTGGGTAAAAAAGTACGTGTTGTTATTGATAAGGAAAGTAATGTTACTGCAATTGAAGGCGAACCTAGTGTAAACCCAATGTTGCCACCAATTCCTACAAATGCTTTGGATATGTTCCACGTGAACATGAACCCATTCACAATCAATGACGCAGATGTAACATCCACTACTATTAGAGCCAAACGCTTTACTATGCGTGACATCGGTAAGATCGAAGAACGTATCGATAGACTAGAAGAATCTACAGCATTGAGCCTTCTTGAATTGGAAACCAATTCGTTTAATGTTCTAGACGCAACTGGAAACAACAGAACTAAATCAGGTTTCTTTGTAGATAACTTTGCTGATCAAGCAAGATCCTTCCAATCGACAGACTATAGAGCATCTATTGATCCAGAAGCTAAACTAATGCGCCCTTGGTTCTCAGAAGCAAACGTAAGAATGCTTTACGATAGTGATCTATCTACAGGCGTAATTCTTAAAGGTGATAGCGTTTACCTTAATCACACAAACCAAAGCTATATTGATCAACCACAAGCTACCGAATTCATGAACATTAACCCATTTGCGGTTATTATTGGTCAAGGGTTTATTGAGCTATCTCCTGCTTCAGATGAGTGGGTTGACGTTGACCGTAAACCAGATCGTGTTGAAGACGGTGGTACAAGACTACGTAACAACGGCACTGCAACACTGTGGAACAATTGGAGATGGAATTGGGTTGGTCGTGAGGATCAGCTAAACGTTGGAACACAGCTACAATCATCGACAGTGGGAAGAACCACATCAGTCGATAGAGTTGTTGCTTCAGAGACAGTTCGTGAGTTTGTTGAAGATCGTGTACTAGACGTTGCTTTCATCCCATTCATGAGATCTAAGAAAGTAAGCTTCCGTGGATTTGGTTTAAGACCAAATACTCAAGTGTATGCATTCTTTAATAACAAGCCAATTGCAGATTGGGTAAAGGCAGAATCGTTCACAAGATTTGCTAATACTGTTGAAGATTATGGTAACCAATATATTAATGCTGTTGAGCATCCAAATGGAAAGTCAACACTTACTACAGATGCAGAAGGTAGTATTGAAGGTTCGTTCTTCATTCCAAACGGTGCAACTAAATTTAGAACAGGTACTCGTGAATTCAAAATTCTAGACATTAGTGTTCCAGAAGAAGAGTTTGCAACATCTGTTGCGATGTCTCCATTCACATCGGCTGGTGTGTTGGAAACAAGACAAGCGACATTCACATCTACTCGTGTACTTACTATCGGCGGTTCAACGACTACTGTTCCAAGACCGAGACCAAATCGCCCTGTTACTCAATCACAAGCAACTACTAACCGTAATAATAACAGAAGATCTGATCCATTAGCTCAGACATTTATGGTCAATGAGACTGAAGGTCTGTTCGTAACTCGTATCGGTGTTAGGTTCCAATCAAAGGATACTACTGTTCCTGTTATTTGTCAAATTAGACCAACAGTTAATGGTGTACCATCGGCAGATGAAATTGTTCCTAACGGTGTAAAATCATTATCACCAAGTGCTATTAGTACAAGTGAAGATGGTACTGTGGTAACATACTTTGAGTTTGAAGAGCCTGTATACTTAAACGGTAATACAGAATACTCTATGGTATTACTAGCAGACACAACTGGATATCACGTATTCGTTGCGAAGGCAGGGGATCTTATCGTGGGATCTACAGAGAAACGTGTTACTAAACAGCCTACATTGGGTTCATTGTTTAAGTCTCAAAACGCAAGAACTTGGACAGCAGATCAAGAGAGAGACTTGACATTTACACTTGATCGTGCTAAGTTTGATACGACAGGTGATGTGGTTCTAGAGAATGCCAATGTACCAGTAGTTGCTTTAGGAGCAAATCCATTGGGAGTTACAAACTCATCAGGAACTGTTCAAGTATTGTCAATTGGTCATGGTCTATTAGTTAATGACAAGACAACAATTGCAGGCGCAGTAGCATTCGGTGGTATTGCGGCGGCTAACATCAATGGTCAAAGAACAGTGACTAAGGTAGATGGTTATGGATTTGAATTTACGGCAGGTGCATCAGATGTAGCGTCTTCTACTGTAGCAGGCGGTGGTTCTGCCGTGACTATGACGAGAAACGTTGAAATCGACACACTAATTCCTTACTTCGAAACGTTATCCCCACCATCAACCTTGATATCACACTCAGCTAAGTTTACATCAGGTAAGTCTTGGGCTGGAACTGAAACGGCGTACACTAAAGATACTGTTTATGCGCCCATCTCTAATAGAAACAACAATATCTTCTTAACAACTAGAACGATTGCTTCTTCAGAGAACTCGACGCTAAACATGAGTGGTGCTAAGTCTATTACACACAAGATCAATCTAAAGACTAACACTGATCTTGTATGTCCTGTAGTAGATCTACAACGTTCATCTGTAACTGGTATCAAGAACTTAGTGGATAGACAGGTTGCCAGTAGTGCGGCAAATAATGAAAACGTTCCACTCGTATACATTGCAGAAACCAACTCAACAGGTGGCTCAAGTCTATCTAAGCATATCACACAACCAGTTGCTTTAGAAGAAAGTGCAGTAGGAGTTAAGATCCTAATTAGCGCAAACAGACCTTCTGCGGCAGACTTTGATGTTTACTATAGAACAAACGCCTCAGATACGAATGCGGTTGGTAACCTATTAGACTCAGCTTGGGTGTTATCCACTAAAGAAACTGAAATACCTTCAGATGAAAACCCTAACGTGTTTAGAGAATATAGATACCTTGTAGGTGGAGATGGTGGCACTATGGAAGCATTCTCACAATTCCAACTTAAGATTGTGCTGAAATCTAGTAACACATCAACACCACCAGTCATCAAAGACCTAAGAATCATAGCGTTGAGTGTATAATGATTAAAGTAAGTGGGCATTCGGATTTGGTAAGAGACCCAAATTCGGGTGCTATAATCAATATAAATAGAGATGAGATCACAACAGCACGTGAACGTAAAAAGACACGAGCTACAAAAGACCGAGAAGATAAACAACTGAAAGCAGATGTAAGAAACCTACAGAATGAATTAGGCGATATCAAGCAACTGTTGGCTCAAATTGTAGAGAAAATTTAAATGGCTAGAACGCACGTAACACTCACGGATACTGTATCCGCTTTCAAAACAAAAGTCAACGATATCTCTTATGATGTCGGTGATATCACACTGATGTCCACTTCGGGGGCAGACAGTGACGTTGTACAAGCCATTAACAGTTTGGATAGTGACATTGGAGGAATTGCCAATCTCACAACAACAGACAAGTCTAGCATCAAATCGGCTATTAACGAGCTAGATGCAGAGATTGGTTCAGCTTCCCTAACAACCAGTGCGTCCACTATTAAGGGCGCAATCAACGAACACGAAGTCCAAATCAATAACCTTGACAGTGACGTAGGTACAAGAACTTCCTTGACTACAGATGCTGATCAGAACATTGTTGTTGCTATTAACGAAGTAGATGCTAATGCTAACACTGCACTAACAAAAGCGACTGCGGCAGAAACATCTCTAGGTACGATTTCAGTTGGTGTTATGGGTACGACAGCAAGCACAGTTGGTGCGGCTATTGGTGAGATCCATGGACAGGTAGATAGTGCGGCGACAGTTGTTGGTGATCTAGGTTCATTGGTGACAACAGCTAAAGGTAGTATTGTTGCGGCTATCAATGAAGTAAAAATTGATGGAACGGACTCTTCCGAAGTTGTAGATATCTTTAGTGCGACTAACACTGGCACAGGATACGGTACTCTTTCATATGGTGACGATGGTGTTTATACATACGCCAAAGTAACGAATGATAATATCAGAAGTGCTATTTCAGCAGGTGAGGGTATTGACATTTCAAGTGGGTCTATCTCAGGCGAAAATGCTTCATTAACTAACAAGGGTATTGCCTCATTTGACTCAGCATCATTTGATGCGGCTAGTGGTCACATTGCTATCAAGGCAGGTTCTTTAGATGCTTCTTTGATTGAAGATGGATCTATCACTGCGGTTAAATTAGCAACAAACGCAGTCATTACCAATAAACTCAATACTTCGGCGGTGACAACAACAAAGATTAATGCTTTAGCGGTGACAACTGCGAAGATCGCAGATTTAAATGTAACTACAGGTAAGGTGGCAGATGACGCAATCACTTATGCCAAGATGCAGAATGTCGTTACGGCTAATAGAGTATTAGGATCCACATCCGCAGATGGTGTTGTTTCTGAGCTATTAATCACTTCAAATTTACTTGGTGCTGATGCTGTTAATGGAACTAAGATTGCAGACGATGCTATTGGTTCAGAACACATTTCAGACGATGCGGTGACTGCGGATCACATTGCGACAAATGCCGTAATTGCGGATGGAATAGCCGCAGGTGCAGTGGGAGAAAGTGAAATTGGAGATGATGCCGTTTCTCAAGCAGAACTAAAAGACGTTGTTACATTCGTGATATATAGTTCTGATGGCACGGCAGTCAAGACACTATATGGTGCAGGAAGTTAATTAGATGACAGTTAGAACTCCTCTTATACTAGATGGGTCGAACAATCTCAAAGAGATGACAACGGCTCAAATAAATGCAGTTAAAAATAGATGTAGATATTTGTATGGAGCCTCTCCATCTGTTACACTATCACGTGTTGCGTCTTCTGGTGGGTTGGGCAATCTTTCTGATACACGTAAACGGGCTGGTGCAATGTCAACAAGCACAACATCATTACCGACTCAAGCAACTACGGCGGAACCAACCACAGTTACAATCCAACGTGCTCACATTACTCAAACTAGAACCAATACAACGGCTACGGCAGATACTAATAGTGTCGCCTTTCCAGTCTATCAGACAAGTGGTAATATTCGAGCCATGACATTGACTGATGTTTATGATACATTCATCTATCCTTCTATTGATGCGATTACAGGTGCCGCTGGACAACCAGGAACATATTATGTTCATACAGCAACTACACTGTCTGGATATTCGGCAGTATCAACTAGCAAAGTTTACGCAGACACACGTGCCAACACTAGTGCATACACTGCTGGTGGTATTGGCGAGACATTGGACCAACCAACAACCATCACCAACTACTATCTTTTGGCGGCTAATAACATTGCGGCTCCTTCTATGGAAAAGATGTTGTTTATCAGAAACGCAGATAAGAATATAGAACAATATACTCAGGCAGAGATGGATGGGTGGCTACAGAACTGTATGAGACATGCCGCATCTGAAATAAATGGATCGAAGATATCATACAATCTTAATGGCACTGGAACTAATCTAGGATCTGGTATGGCAGATACTATCCTTAATGGCGCTGGTAATCACCAAACACGTTACGTTGGTCTTAATGACTATCGTGCACAGGAATTCCCTAACGGTTCTGCCGTTACTGCTACAACCCACAGACTTAAAATGGAACAGGTGTAAAATGACAATACACAATTTAGAAATCAGCACAGCACACTTCACTAACAATGAACGTACCGAGATTGAGGCACTGCTTTTTGCTGAAGAATCGACTGAAGATCATGTGGTTCTTATCCCCTTTAACATCGAAGCTAAGTCTGGAGATGCTGATTATGAATGGTTGACAAGTAAGATCGACATCGATATCATTCACGAAAACACTTTCAACAAGTTTCGTAGAGAGAACGAAGAGTTCAGATCTATGATTGAAAAGGTTGGAACGGAAATGGAGATCCTTGGCGAAGGCGAATTAATCGCCAACAAGTACAATAAGATTATTGATGTTTTAGAAAAACCCTTTGATCCCAAAGATGATAAAGAGAAACTATTTAAACTAAAGCTTAAAGTGTTTGAGATGGATGCTGTTAGATCTAGTAAAGATAGACCCATTAAGGCAAAGCTTAGAAAGGCCACCACTCTTCTTGATGTAATGATAATTACATGCGAGTTGTTAAAAGCTTATCGTGCTGAAAAGGAAGCAAAATGGGATGAAGAAGAGGCCAAAGGTCTTTCAGAAGAAGAGACCAAACCTCTTTCAGAAGAAGAGACCAAACCTCTTTCAGAAGAAGAGACCAAACCTCTTATTGACGAAGTGTAGAAAGTATGCGGCAGAGGTGATCTGTCGCTCATTATGATCTAGTATAAAGTTCCAAGGCATTCCAATGTTGGTAAACGGTAAATCATATTTCTCTACAATGTAAGAGAATATGACCTCATTGTTTAGTGCCCAATTCTTACTCATTTCGGGTGGATATAGGTTGTCTTCTAATGCTTCATTGAATGTGAGTACAGCCTCTACAGATCTCTCTGCAAAGTTTAGGTTAGCGATACAATCAGAGTTCATTAATAGAACACCTGTGTTTATACAACTATGCTTTCCGTTGATGTCGTGTAAGAGAAGCATAGCTTTCTTGTTTTGTGATTTAGAATACATATCCATAGCACACCAATCAAAGTTACTACGAAATCTATCCTCAAATACTCTATGCGATGGAACTTCTACATTGATTTCAAATGAGCATATGGCGTTTAGATCAAACTTATCAAATATGTTTACTGTAGTATTCGGTATGACATCAAAATCTAGGTACATTACTTGATCGTACTTATGTCCCAACTCCTCAAACATGTTAAGCTTTTCGAATTGTACGTCAATGTAGTCTGTTGAGTTTGGTTTGAATATCTTATAGTCTGCACCACACAGATCTGCATATTCTCTCTGCTTATTTTCTAACTGATCCGCATACTTAGCGAACTGTTGTCGTTTGATATCGGGCACAGAAGCATGATCGTCAAGATCATTTCTATATAAACTGAATATTATTCTTTTCACACCATTGCCTCACATAGTCAAAATCCTTACTAATACAATGTACAAACTTTGCATCTTTAGTTATATAGCTCCACTTATCCATAAGGTGGTGCCACTTACCCAACTCCTGATAAGGAACTTCGTTTAGATATGTCTTAGCTCCCCATACAGTTTCGTTATCATAACCAAACATGTAACTGATGGTATCGGGATAGAACTCATCAGATATCATACCTTCCATCGTGTCAAGAGTTTCCTCAAAATCATCAAAGTATTTAAGTTGCTTTAGATGTTCTTGTTTTGCCCCCACTATCGCAGTGTTGAATACATCAGGTTGATCTACTACCACACCATAGTCGGATATGAGACATTTACTGTTCCACATCTTAGCCATAGGAGATCTCACGCTATGTGTATAGGAAAATGTTAACTCTTCATGTATGGGCTGTTGACTATTGGAAGTTCCAGTCATAACAGCAATACCCTTAGACAGATCTATCTCCTCAAAGAAGTTTAGATCAGTGACAGGTATGACATCAATGTCTAGGTAAAGAACCTCATCATACTCTTCGGACAAGTCCATCATTAGGCGGATCTTGTAAAAGTTGATGATATCATAGTAAGAGATCTGTGGATAGTTATCCTCAAACCATTCAGCATATGTATCAAACGCTTCGTCTTTAGTGAAGTGCTTGTACTCTACACCTATCTTATTAGCATAACGTTTCTGGCTTGTCAATAGCCAATCGTAATTATCTGCAAACTTTTCCTTGGAGCTATGGTGCGATACCAATAACTCTGTGGGAATCTCAATGTAGAAACTGTATATAACTCTAGTAGTAACCAATTGTCATAAACCTTTTATAATCATTGGGCATATCCAAACTACCCTTATATAGAACTTTAGTGAAATCACACATCATAACCAATTCATCTTCGTCCTTGACACAGTTGATATGATCTGGTACATGAAACATATTGTTACTTTGTACGACAAACAGAGTAGGACCATTAACAGTATCATCCTTTTCTTTCCTAAAGTTTCTGTTGGCAACTATTATAGGCAAGGGGGGCATGTGTTCAGATGATGTGTTAATGGCTAAGTCGGTATCCCAATCTCTATCACCACGCTTCAGAACATTAGCCTTTGTGGTTATAACGTCACAAGGTATATTATCTTTAAGATTTCTACAAATGTGTAGAGCATTTTCATCTAAGTCAGTATTTTCGATCCATTCAATACCATCGAATGCAGAAGTGAGTAAGGTGCACATTGGATGAGCAAACCAACCACCAAACAACTGTATTTTGGATGGAGGAAATTCTTCCATCACATCATCAATTTTGTCTACCAACCACTTCTTAGACTCCCATTGGTTATCAGATAAACTATCTAAGAAATGTACTACATCTCCGTCTTCCTTTGAGATATCCCACATGCTACGCCAAAGACCTTTGGTCATTTTATCTTCTATCACAGGTTGAGCGAGAGACAAGAAATCTTTAATATCGTAGCCGTTTTCCGTGAATGCTCTCCATAGCATTAACCACACATCCCTATCAATACCTGTGTGATTATCTCTCCACCAAGCCTTTTCCCAATAGTGCTCAAATCCTTCATACCCATCATCATCAAGTAGATATTTGCCATCTTGAATATCTCTTTTCCAACCATTGAATATACAAACCGTATAGTCAGGCTCATTAA
>Ga0307986_10000670_pt1 | contig 24940 bp, 26 predicted proteins | sample EllFjometageno82_FD_203170 | JGI IMG/M metagenome (GOLD analysis project Ga0307986, IMG submission 203170) | Marine microbial communities from Ellis Fjord, Antarctic Ocean - #82 | ecosystem: Environmental > Aquatic > Marine > Unclassified | place: Southern Ocean | collected 2014-10-09 | reverse complement strand
CTGTGCACAAAATACATATGCGATTTATTTTTTATATCCTTAAAAATTTTGCTTTCTTTAATAATATTAATTTCGTTCCAACCAATATGTGGAAGTTTAAATTTATCATTTTGATTATCAATTTTTGATACTTTTCCAGAAATCCAACCAAGACCTTTTGTTTCAGTTTCTTCATAACCAAGATCTGCAAACATCTGTAAACCAACACAAATTCCAAGAAGAGGTTTTTTGTTAGTTATTGCAAACTCATTGAGTGTCTCTACTAAACCAGTTATGCCATTTAATGCATCAACACAGCTCTTAAACGATCCCTGCCCCGGTAAAACTACTTTGTCGCTTGATTTAATCTTATTTAAATCCAAAGTTACTTCAATATTAACTTTGTCTTTGCCAACTTCTTTGAAGGAATTTATTACAGAGCTGATATTTCCTGAGTTATAATCAACAATTGTGACATTCATTAAACTTATAATGAGCCTTTAGTTGATGGAATACTTTTCTTATTTCTAGGGTCTATTTCTAACGCTGTTCTCAATGACCTTGCTAGAGCTTTAAAACAGGACTCAATTATATGATGACTATTGTCTCCATAAATATTTTCCATGTGCAGGGTTATTCCTGCTGATTGAGAAAATGCTTGAAACCATTCTTTAAAAAGCTCTGTGTCCATCTCTCCAAGTCTTTCCACTTTTAATTTAACCTTCCATATTAAATAAGGTCTATTTGAAACATCGATTGCAACCCTTGTTAATGTTTCATCCATTGGAATCATTGCATGAGCATACCTTCTAATTCCTGCAAAATTTTTTAGAGCTTTCTTTAAAGCCTCACCTATTGCTATTCCAGTATCTTCTGTTGTGTGATGAAGGTCTATATGAGTGTCACCTTTTGCTTTAACTTTTAAATCAATCAGTGAATGCTTTGATAATTGTTCAAGCATGTGATCTAAAAAACCTATTCCAGTATCAATTTTATATTGACCTTTACCATCAATATTGACTTCAACACTGATGCTGGTTTCTTTTGTTTTTCTAGAAATTTTTCCTATCCTGTTCATAATATATAATATTTATATAGTGATTAATTGACTATATCAATATTTGCAATCTACTACTTGAAGAATAAAAATTAATATCCATTTATAACCTATGACTACAATAGTGCTTATTAGAAAAAATAATGAAGTAGTAGTAGCTGGAGATGGCCAGGTTAGTATGGGCAACACTGTTATAAAAAGCACTGCTGCAAAAGTTAGAAAAATTGAAAAAAGAAATGTGATAGCTGGCTTTGCTGGATCAACTGCTGATGCCTTAACTCTATTTGAAAGACTTGAAGCAAAACTTGAAAAACATGCTGGCAATCTCCCTAGAGCGGCTGTTGAATTGGCAAAAGATTGGAGAACAGATAAATATTTACGGAGATTGGAGGCTTTAATGGCTATTGGAGACAAAGAAAATAGTTATATTATTTCAGGTACTGGTGACGTTTTGGAACCCGAAGGAGATGCTATAGGTATAGGATCTGGCGGTAATTATGCCTTGGCTGCTGCTAAAGTTTTGTTAGATACCAACATGAGTGCGGAAGAGATTGCAAGAAAAGCCATCAAGGTTGCTTCTGAAATTTGTGTATTTACAAATGACAATATCACGATAGAAAAAATTTAATGAAAAAATCAAACGTCACACCTTTAATTCCTAAAGAAAAAAAAGATAATGAGAATACTTCATTAGTTAGCTCTTTATCACCTAGGGAAATTGTATCTGAGCTAGACAGATATGTTGTTGGACAAAATAAAGCCAAAAAAGCAGTTGCTATAGCTTTAAGAAATAGATGGAGACGACAAGCTTTAAAAGGTGAAATGAAAAATGAAATTTTACCTAAAAATATCTTAATGATTGGACCAACTGGAGTTGGTAAAACTGAAATTTCTAGAAGACTATCTAAGTTAGCTGAGGCACCTTTTGTAAAGGTTGAGGCAACAAGATTTACAGAGGTTGGTTATGTTGGACGAGACGTAGAGCAAATTATAAGAGATTTATTAGAAATTGCCATTGCAATGGAAAAAGTTAAAAAAAGAAAGGAAGTTTTTACAAAGGCACAAAAGCTCGCTGAAGAGAAAGTGTTAGATGCCTTGGTTGGAAAAAAAGCAAGTCTCGCTACAAGAGAAAGTTTTAGAAAAAGACTAAGAGATGGTGATTTAGATAATAATGAAATTGAAATAGCAGTAAGTGATAATGGTTCAATGCCATCTTTTGAAGTGCCAGGAATGCCAGGAGCAAATATTGGCATGATAAATATTAGTGAAATGATAGGAAAATCAGTTGGCAATAAAGAAAAGAGAAAAAAAATGTCGGTCAAAGAATCACATGAAATTTTAATCAATGATGAATCTGACAGACTAATAGAAGAAGATAAAATAATTAGATCTGCAAAAGATTCCACTGAAAATAATGGAATTGTTTTTTTAGATGAAATAGACAAAATATCTGGCAGAACTGACCGTGGTGGTGGAGATGTTTCTAGAGAAGGTGTCCAAAGAGATTTACTTCCATTGATTGAAGGGACAACTGTAAGCACTAAATATGGACCAATCAAAACTGATCATATTTTATTTATTGCATCTGGTGCGTTTCAACTTGCAAAGCCATCAGATTTATTACCAGAGCTTCAAGGAAGATTACCTATTAGAGTGGAGTTAGAGGCCTTAACTAGTGATGATTTTAAAAGAATTTTAAAAGAACCAGACTATAGTTTAATTAAGCAATATGTTGCTCTTTTAAAAACTGAAAATGTTGATTTAGAATTTTCTGAAGATGGAATAGATGCAATTGCAAATATGGCATCAGAAGTTAATAATACAGTAGAAAATATAGGTGCTAGAAGACTCCATACAATTATCGAACGAATTCTTGATGATATTAGTTTTACAGCTACAGACCGATCTGGTGAAAAAATTATAATTAATTCAGAATATGTTAAAAAAAATTTGGATGAATTGGTTAAAGATACAGATCTATCAAAATTTATTCTTTAATTTATTTTTTAAATAAATGTAAAAAGCACCTCCACCTCCATCTTCAATTTTTGCATCTGTAATTTCTATAATCATTTTCATCAAACTATTATTGGACTCTATGAATTCAGGAACTGAATATTTCAAAATACTTAAATCTTTTGAAAGGTAGGGATTTAAAACATTTTTAGATCTTAAGCCTTTACCAGTAATCACAATAATTTTGGTAACACTTTCGTCAAAACATTTCTTAATGAAATTGTTAACAGCTTTATTGGCTTCCTCAAGAGTATAACCATGTAGGTCAATTTTTTTAATTTTTTCTTGTCTTATTTTACTTTTTGTAGAAAAATCTTTATTAGGAACTTTTTCTTTATTAATTATAAAGTTTTCCCAATCTTTTTTATCTTTATCTGTAATTTTTTTGCTCAACTATGTAATTGTATTTATTAATAGCCAATTAGGACTTGCTAACATCGTATCTTTTGAAAATATCCAAGTATCATAAACTTTTTTAATTTTTTCAGAATTTCCTGAAATAATTTTTTTATCCTTGTCTTTTACACAGGTAATAAGCTCGCTAACAAAATCTACTGTTACTTCTAAATTATTTTCTACTTTTTTATGAGTTTTAATAGATGCTGAATTAATTCCTATAAAAGTTATTTCAGCAAAATGACCTTTTGATTCTCTTTCTAAAAGTGCCTCTTTAAATTGATCGTAAATTTTTTTACTTAAAAGAGGTTTGCTCGTTGTTAGCTTGTTATCACTGTCACTAAAATCTGTTATAATTGTTTCATAAGCAATTTTAGCTCCATGTAAAAAATCTTTTTGAGCTTTTTCATCAAATTTTTCACTTTTTATTGATTCTGTTATAATATTTTTTGCAAACTCTTTACTAAACTGAGGTGATAATTTTCCTTCAAAACCTGTTTTTTTACCCAGTATGCCCCTTAGACGAAGAAAAATAAATCCAGCAATCATTGCCAAAAGTATAATATCAATATATTGAAAACTATAATTCATATCTAAATAATATTTAGTATGTTGATTAATTACAACTAGCAATTTAGATTAAGGACAAATGAACACATTATTACTGTTAATAATTGGTATTCCAATTATCGAAATTTACCTATTTATTAAAGTGGGGTCTCAAATCGGAGCTTTTATTACAGTATCTCTTATTTTTATAACTGCTTTTTTAGGTATAGTTTATGCAAAATATGAGGGTTTCAATACTTTAAGATCAGGCATGTCCCAAATCGTAAAAAACGAATTGCCCGTTTATGAAATTATATCTGGAGCTGCTTTAGCTTTTGCAGCATTACTTTTAATATTACCTGGCTTCATGACAGATTTATTTGGCTTATTAATTATTTTTCCTCCAACAAGAAAATTGATTTTAAAAAGAGTTTCAAATAAAAAACCCAACATTAATACAAAACAAGATTATATTAATGGTGAGTTTGAGGATATAGACGAAGATAATGACAGAAAATTATAAAATTTTAGCACAATATATTAAGGATATGTCCAGTGAGACACCAGACATTGAAAGTTATATGTTTGTAAAAGAAAATATTTCAAAATATCTATTAAATATAGACATTAATTCAAAAGCTTTAAAAGAAAAAATTATTGAAGTTAACACTATATTAAAATTTGAAGATAAAAAACAAAATGAAAGAAAATCACATTTTGAAATAACTTATGCTTCTATAATTAAGATTGACGATTCTATAAAAGAAAAGAAAGATTTAGAAAGAATTATTTTATGTGAAGTACAAAATAAAATTTATCCAAATTTAGAGAAGGCATTTCTTAATTTAATACACAACTCTGGCTTTCCAGAAGTAAAAATGGAAAAAAAAATTGATTTTAATAAACTATATAAAGAGAAATTTAATTAAAAAAATTTTTCTTTAAGGTAGTTTTTAAATAATTTTTATGTAATTGAATTTCTTCAGAAGTTGGTTTAATAATTTTTTTATAATAGGAGTTTTTTTTAGTAAGATTTATTTCCACTCTTTCATTTTCATCAGATTTAAAATTTAAACTAGGTTCTTTTTGGTCTAATAAATTTATATACACCTTTGAAAGCAAATCACAGTCTATAAGAGCTGTGTGTTGAGTCCTTTTAGAATTATCAATTCTATATCTTTTACAAAGAGCATCGAGACTTGTGGGTGATCCTGGAAATTTATCCCTTGCCAAGGCAAGTGTATCAACGACATTTTCTCTAGAAATTTTTTTTTTTCCTAGTAGGGCCAGCTCATTGTTTAAATGAGATAAATCAAATTCTGCATTATGAATTACCAGTCTTTTATTTTGTATAAAATTTAGAAAATCATCTACTACATTCTTAAATTTTTTTTGTGATGATAAAAATTCATCTGTGTAACCATGCACTTCTAAAGCTTTTAAGGAAACTTTTCTCTCAGGGTTTAAATAGCAATGAAATTTTTTTGTTGTTGGGATAAGGTTTTCTATCTCTATGCAGCCTATTTCAACGATTCTATGTCCCTCTGCAACAGATAGTCCTGTTGTTTCAGTATCTAATATAATTTCTTTCATATTACAAAATCTCTTTCAAAATATATTTTATATCTTTTTTGATCGATTTATTAGTAAAATCATTTTTTATGATAAATTGGGATTTTTTCCTTTTATATTCTAAGGGGAGCTGGATCTCTTTAAATTTTTTTAGTAGTCTTAAATTAAAATTATTTCTTTTTTTAAGTCTTTTGAGAATATTTATTTTTTTGGATTTAATAAATATTAGAATATCATTTTTTTTATTTATTTTATTTTCTAATAAAAGAGGAATATCTAAAATTATAATTTTTTTATTTTTATTTTTTTTTATAAAAATATTCATTTTTTTTCTTATTTCTAAATGAACAATTTTAACGATTTTCTTTAGATTAAATTTATTAGCCAATATAGCATTAGAAATTTCATTCTTATTTATGGGAAACGAATAAATATATTTTGGTAAAACTTTTTTTAACTTATTAAAAATTTTTCTATCTTTTTTATATAATTTACTTACTTCAATATCCGCATTGAACACTGGATATCCAAAATTTTTAGCTATATGACTTTTACCCGATCCAATATCTCCTAAAATTCCAATTTTAATCATCAGCCTAAAAGTTTAATCACCTCATCATCAATTTCGGGTCTTATATTTGTCCAAAGATTAAATGCATATGTTGCTTGATTCAAAAACATCCTTTGGCCATTGATCGTATTATTTCCTCTCAACCTGGCTTCTTTTAAGAAATTTGTTTCTTTAGGGTTATAAATTAAGTCATAAAACAATTTATTCTTATCCCCATTACAATCACTAAAATCTATGTCTATTTTTTCATTTTTTATTAATCCAATGCTAGTCGTATTAATTACAATATCACAAATTAAGGGTCTTTTACCCCAATCCAAAACTTTTATTTCTGTATGTTTTTTTTTTAGTTCTTCTGCCTTTGTTTTGGTTCTGTTGCTTAAGAAGATTTTAGCACCCTTATTTTCTAGTGCACAAATTATTGATGAGGTTACTCCACCAGCGCCTAAAACAAAAATATTTTTTCCTTGTAGAGTTGTGGACATCATATTGTCTTTAGTGTTTTGAAAAAGTTCCCGCACAGTTAAGTCAAAACCCGGTTCATCTGTGTTGTATCCAACAATCTTATTCTTAACTTTCAAAAGAGTATTTACAGATTCTGTTTTGGTAGCAATAATATCAAGTTTGTCTAAAAATGGGATGATTAATTTTTTAAATGGAACAGTGACATTCACACCAACTATTTCATCATCTCTAATTTCTTTGATTATATTTTTTAAATCTTTTTCCTCTACTTTTCTCTTTTCATAAATGCTATCAAATAAACGATATTTCCTCATCCAATGATTATGAATTAACGGCGATAGAGAGTGTCGGATTGGATTTCCAATAACTAAATATTTTTTCATTTATAATTATTTAAATATTCTTTAATTTTTTTAACAGGCAGCCCCATTATGGTGTCTTCATCACCTTCTATTCTAGAAAATAAAGACCTACCCTCACCTTCAATTTGATAAACATTGTAAGCGTATAATACTTCATCGCTTATTTTTGCCAGATAACTTTTAAGCTCTTTTTCGCTCATTTGCTTCATCGTTAAAGATGCTTTTTCTGTGTAATTCCATATCATTGAACCACCCCTTGATATGCAAACAGAGCTTATCAATTGATGAGTTTTTCCATTAAGTTTTTCTAATATGTTTAAAGCCTCAGCTCTATCATTTGGCTTTGAGATAATTTCACCGTTTAAATCTATTATACTGTCTGCTCCCAGGACCACCTCATTAATATATTTTTGACTAATTTTGTTTGCTTTAAGTTCTGCTAAATTTTTTGATATAATTGTTGGTGTTGCCTTTTCTTTTAACAAGCTTTCTTTAATGGTATCCTCGTCAACATTAGACGGTTCAATTCTGCATTTAATTTTATTTTCTTCTAAAATTCTTTTTCTAACTTTGCTTTTTGAAGCAAGTATTATTTTATTAAGCATTGCTTTTATATATCTCGTGTATTTTAATTATAGATGCTGCTGTTTCTTCAACTGATTTTCTCGTAACATCGATTGTTGGCCAATTATATTTTTTAAATGTTTTTTTTGCATCTTCAACTTCTTTCCTAATTTCTTCTATATTTGTATACTTTGTGTTTTCTGACTCTTTAAGAGTTGTCATTCTATTTTTTCTAATATCAACCAATCTCTCAGCTTCTGTGGTCAAGCCTACAATGCAAAATTCCTTTGATTTTTTTTTTAAAATCTCTGGTATGGAGCTTTCATTAATCAATGGAATATTTGATGTTTTAAAGCCCTTGTTGGCCAAATAAATTGATGTTGGTGTTTTGCTGGTTCTACTAACTCCTAATAATATTAGATCCGATTTCTCAATTTCATTTATTAAATTGCCATCATCATGGTTCATTGTAAATTGAATGGCCTCTATTCTTTCATAATATTCCTCATTGAGAGCGTGTTGTCCACTGGGTACGTGCGATGCTTGCTGGTTTAATAACTTTGAAAAGCTAAGTATTAGATTCCCCAAAACACCAAAGCAAGGAATTTTTTTTTCTTCGCTTTTGTTGGTTAAAAATTTTGCAAGCTCGTTATCAACGATAGTATATAAAATTATTGATTTTTTTTGTTTTTTTGCATCTTCTAGTATTTTATTAATTTGATTTTCTGTTCTTGTAAAAAAATAAGATTTAATTTCATATTCAATATTTTTAAATTGAGCCTTTATTGCTAAAAAAACTCTATCTAAAGTCTCGCCAGTTGAGTCTGAAACCAAGTATATTTTATATGTATTGTTCATGAATAAAGTGTTTATAATTAAGTATTATTTTTACCACTTTTTATTAATATAACGTTTCTTATTTTGACCTGTAAAACACGGGTTTTATAAACATTAATAAACATGTGAGTTTCTAATATACATTTAATCTAATAAAACTAAATAGAGCTTCAATTTAAACAATATACTTTAATTCTATTAGGTAATAATTGTTAATAAATAGTGAATAAGGTGTGAAAAACAATTAATTACCATTATTCACATACTATATAACTAATACTATAATTAAATATTTACTTATTATTATGACACCTATTCAAGACACAATAATAAACAAAAAAACAACAAACACTCCTATATGGTTAATGAGACAAGCAGGAAGATACCTTCCAGAGTTTAGAGAGATTAGAAAATTAAATCCTAATTTCATCAACCTCTGCTTAAATGAAAACCTTTCTTCGGAAATTACACTTCAACCACTAAGAAGATTTGAACTAGATGCAGCAATAATTTTTTCAGATATTTTGATGTTGCCATATGGATTAAATCAAAAAGTAGAATTTAAAAAAGATTTTGGTCCAATATTAGGACCATTAAATTTAGATGTTATTGCTAAAATAGACCAGGTCGATTTTTTAGAAAAATTATATCCAGTTTATAGAGCTATAAAAAAAGTTAATGAAAATGATTTAATAAAAAAGAAAAACCTTATAGGATTTGTTGGTGCACCATGGACCTTACTAGTTTATATGATAAACAAACACTCCCCCAAAAAAAAATTAATCAAAAATTTTTTTAAAGACGAATTTTTAATAAATAGACTTTTAATAATTTTAGAGAAATTTTTAAAACTACATATTGATAATCAAATAAAAAGTGGAGCCACAGTAATTCAAATATTTGATAGTTGGGCTGGGTTGCTAGAAGAAAAAGAGTTACCAAACTATGTTTATATACCAACATTAAATTTAGTCGATTATGTAAAATCACTAAATATTCCAGTAATTTGTTTTCCAAGAGGTATTAAAAATTATAAAAACTATTGTGATATTGTTAAGCCAGATGTTGTTAATATAGATTATGATGTTGACCCAGTTTCTATATCTAAAGAGATAAACATACCGGTACAGGGCGGATTAGACCCAAAAATACTATTGTCAGATAAAACTAACCTAAAAAAACAAACTCTAAAATATTTAGATATTTTTAAAGATCATCCATACATATTTAATTTAGGCCACGGTGTTTTACCGGAAACAAATCCTGATATGGTTGATTATTTAGTTAAAACAGTGAAAGATTATTAGATGAAAAAAGCAATAATATTATTTAATTTAGGTGGTCCAGATAAGTTAGAAAATGTAGAACCCTTTTTATTTAATTTATTTAATGATCCGGCAATATTAAATTTACCCACATTTTTAAGATATCCCTTGGCAAAACTAATTTCAAACAGAAGGGCACCTATTGCAAAAAAAATTTATGAGGAACTCGGCGGCTCTTCTCCAATTTTAAAATTAACCAAAGAACAATCGAGCGCACTTGAAAAGAAACTTAATAAAAACGAAACAACAAACGAATACAAATGTTTTATAGTGATGAGATGTTGGAATCCAAGGGCCATGGACGTAATTAAAGAAGTTCAATCATACAACCCAAGCGAAATCACTTTGATGCCACTTTATCCCCAATACTCAGCAGCAACATCTGGATCTTCAATTAAAGAATGGAAGGACGTTTGTAAAAAAAAGAAATATAATGTTAAAACAAACACCATCTGTTGTTACCCCACAGACAAAAACTTTATTAATGCACACACAAAAGAAATAATAAAAAAAATTAAAGACCTAAGAAATTTTAAATTAATCTTTTCGGCACACGGACTACCAGAAAAAAATATTAAAAAAGGCGATCCATATCAATGGCAAATAGAACAATCTGTTAAAAAAATAGTTGAAAACCTGAATCACAAAAGTTTAGATTGGGTCTTAAGCTACCAGAGTAGAGTTGGGCCACTCAAATGGATAGGTCCTTCTACAGATAATATAATTGTTGAGAATTCAAAAGCAGGAAAACACATAGTGCTAGTTCCAATAGCGTTTGTTTCCGAACACTCTGAAACCCTCGTTGAATTAGACATAGAGTATAAAAAATTAGCAGAAGACAATGGATGTAAAAACTATACAAGAGTCCGCGCTCTCGGTACAAATGAAGATTTTATAAATGCCCTGTCAGAACTAATAATTAAAAAAAAAGAATACAAATTTAATGAAAATCTTTATCCTCCAAAAATTCAATGTCCATCTCATCTAAAAAAATGTCCATGTTTAAATTATGAATAGCTACTTATTATTAAAAAGTTTACATTTGATAGTAGCAATCTCCTGGATGGCAGGACTTCTATATTTACCTAGAATTTTTGTTTATCATGTTGAAAATTTAAAAGATAAAAACACCTCTGAAACATTTAAAACCATGGAAAGAAAATTATATTTTTATATTATGATGCCAGCCATGATTTTAACTTGGATTTTTGGATTAATTTTAATTGTCAATTTAGGTTTTGAAATTTTTTCAACACTTTGGATTAAATTAAAATTATTAATGGTTATTTTTTTAACCTCGTACCACTTTTATTTAGCTAAGCTTCTTAATAATTTTAAGTGGGACCAAAACACAAAATCTTCTAAATTTTTTAGAATAATAAATGAAGTACCCACAATACTGCTTATTTCTATAGTTTTTGTTGTTGTTTTTAAACCGATCTAGACTTGAAACTTTCAAAAGAATATATACAATAACATTATCTAAAAATCCTAAAACAATCCACAAACATGAATATACAAGAACTTAAACTTAAATCGTCTGAACAACTAATTGCTCAAGCAGAAGAGCTTGGCATTGAAAATGCTAGCACATTAAGAAAACAAGAAATTTTATTTGCTATATTAAAAAAATTTGCTGAAAAAGAAGAAATAACTGGTGCCGGAGTTTTGCAATCATTACAAGATGGATTTGGTTTTTTAAGAGCCATAGAATCAAATTATTTACCTGGACCAGATGATATTTACGTAAGTCCGAGTCAAATAAGAAAATTTGGTTTAAGAACAGGCGACACAGTTGAGGGGCCAGTCAGAGCTCCAAAAGAAGGTGAAAGATACTTTGCACTATTACAAGTAAGTAAAATAAATTTTGAAGATCCTGAAAAAAAACGACACAACATAGCGTTCGAAAATTTAACTCCACTATATCCAAACAAGCAATTGGTAATGGAAGTTGAAACAACCACAATAGAAAAAAAACCCGACTTAACACCAAGATTAATTGATCTTGTTAGTCCAATAGGAAAAGGTCAAAGATCTATAATTATTTCACCTCCTAAAGCTGGTAAAACTATGATTTTACAAAGTATAGCAAACTCTATAGCAGCAAATTATCCAGAATGTTATTTAATGGTGCTGCTGATTGATGAAAGACCAGAAGAAGTAACTGACATGCAAAGAACAGTTAAGGGAGAAGTCATTAGCTCTACTTTCGATGAACCTGCTTCAAGGCATGTAGCTGTAGCTGAGATGGTAATTGAAAAGGCAAAAAGATTAACTGAACACAAAAAAGATGTTGTGATCTTATTAGATTCAATAACAAGGTTGGGCAGAGCATATAATGCGGTAATACCAAGTTCTGGAAAAGTTTTAACAGGAGGTGTGGATGCAAATGCGCTTCAAAGACCCAAGAGATTTTTTGGTGCAGCAAGAAATATTGAGGAAGGTGGTTCGTTGACAATTATCTCTACTGCTTTAATTGATACAGGAAGTAGAATGGATGAAGTAATTTTTGAAGAATTCAAAGGAACTGGAAATAGTGAAACTGTTCTTGATAGAAAAATTGCAGAAAAAAGAATTTACCCAGCAATAGACATAACTAAATCTGGGACAAGACGAGAAGAATTATTATTTGATAAAAATGATCTTTCAAAAATGAACGTGTTGAGAAGAATTATAAGTCCCATGGGAACCATGGATGCAATTGAGTTTATTAATTCAAAGCTTAAAGAAACAAAAAGTAATGCAGATTTCTTTAGCTCTATGAACAAGCCAGTTTAATTAATTAACTGTTTTTTTAAAACCCCAAGATCTTTTGAATAAGCTTTCCACCTTTCAACAGAAGAGGTGTAAAGAGGTTGTCGCACTTGAGCTAGGCTTGCAGTCGATACAGAATTTTTATTTTTATGAAAATCAAGACATTTATCATCCCAACTAAGATTACAAAATTTTAATATTTTTCTCGTTTCTATTTCTTTATTGATAATTAAATTTTCATAAACCATACTAAAAACTTTATTATCAAACTTTTCGAACCAAAATTTCATTAAATCATCATAAGTTTTATAAAAACCAGCTAAATTATTAAAATCATAAGTGTAGTCCATAGACCTTGACGAAAATGTGTTTTTATAATTTGACCAACACACATCCATTGGATCCCTAGAACAATGTATAATTTTGGAATTTGGAAATATTGCTAAAATAAAGCCTATCCATTTAAAGTTTAATGGAGCCTTATCAACGAGGTACTCTTTTTCATTTTTAAATATTTTGATTTTCTTTAAATAATAATCTTTAATTTCTTTCAACATTTCTGGTTTTAAGTTTCCAGCACATAAATCAGCTGCATCATTTTCTATGAATAGATTTTTTTCAATAGCCTCTTTTAAATAATTAAGCTCACCAGCTCCATAAACATTTTTATGTGAGGAAAGAATTTGTTCAGTAAGTGTGGTCCCAGATCTTGGCATTCCGACAACAAATATTATTTTTTGACCATAGTCATCTAAAGGAGAAATATTATTTTTTTCAAAAACTTTCTTTATTTTTTTGAAATAATTAACATCATTTTTTAGGTCGTATGTAATTTTTTTACTATAAAGTTTGTTTCCAGTATCATAAAGTTTAAAAGATTTTTCGTAGTTCCCAATGTCCTCATAAGCCTTACCAAGTGCGAAACTTAATATCTGTAAACTTTCCTCACCTAAATCACTTGACATTTTTTCTTCCATCATTTTGATATGATCATCACCTAACTTGTACTTGTGGATTAAACTTAATGACTTATCTGCAATAGTATAACTAGGATCACTTTTTAAAATTTCCCTATATATTTTTTTTGCTTCTTCAAATTTGCCTGATTGCTCATAATATGCAGCAAGAGATTTCTTAGCTGGTATTTTTTGGTTGTCTATTTTTAGCGCCTTTAAAAAAAATTCTTTAGCTTCCTCACCTCTGTTTTGGGTTAGTCTCAAATTTCCTAAATTTACCAAAACGCCAAGGAAGTCTGGCTTTAAATCTAACGCTTTATTATAATGTTTTTCAGCTTCATCATTATCACCACACTGTGCTGACACTAATCCCAGATTAATAAGTACACTAATATTTTCTGGCTCTCTTTTAAGTATTATGGTTAACAGTTTTTTTGCTTCAATGCTTTTATCTATAGCATTGTAGGCTAATGAAGTTATATTATAAAGAATAGCTTGCTCTGGAAATTTTTTTATTAGTAGTAAGCCTTTATCAATTAAAGCATCAAATTTTTTTGATTTAAAAAGATTCATCATTATAGATATCTGTTTTTTTAGGTATTCAATATTTTCCATTAAATCATTATAATTTTATTACAAAAACTTATAAATGAAATAGTATTTAATAAAATTTTAATTTTAGGAAAGACATCTAATGACCATATATGCTCTCTCTACTGGACCAGGTATTTCTGGTGTGGCTATAGTAAGAGTATCTGGAAACGACACTTTAAAAGTTATAGAGTTATTAACTAATAAACCTGTTCCAGAACCAAGAGTTGCAACTGTTAGAAAGATTAACAAAATCAACACTTCTGAGCTCATTGATGAAGGCTTAATATTATGGTTTCCTGGACCAGAGAGCTACACAGGCGAAGATATGGCAGAATTCCATATTCATGGCAGTAAGGCAGTGATTGATGCTCTACACGCCTCTATCTCTAAGGTTCAGAACTGTCGATTAGCAGAGCCTGGTGAATTTACAAAACTAGCATTTCAAAATGGAAAAATAAATTTACTCAAAGCAGAGAGTATTGCTGATTTAATTTCAGCCGAAACTGAAATTCAAAGACAGCAAGCAATAAAAATAATGAATGGAATATCTGCTGATAAATTTAATAAGTTGAGAGAAAAACTTTTAAAAATTTTATCGCACGTTGAAGCGAAGATAGATTTTCCTGACGAGGAATTGCCTGAAGATATCTTAAAAAATATAAAAAAAAATTCTAATGAAGTTTTTTTAGATATAAGAAAAATTTTAGAGGATCAACGAGTTGGTGAAAGAATTAGAGAAGGTTTTAAAATCGCGATCATAGGACCAACTAATGCAGGGAAATCTAGTTTGTTAAATCTTCTTTCAAATCGAGATGTTGCAATTGTTTCAGAAATAGCTGGAACTACCAGAGATGTGATTGAAGTACATTTAAATATTGACGGTTATCCTGTTGTAGTCTCTGATACAGCAGGAATTAGAGAATCTAGAAATGAGATAGAAAAAAAAGGCATTAAATTAGCTTTAAAAAAAGCAGCGGATGCAGACCTAAAACTTATCGTAATAGATGCTAAAAGTGTTGATTTTAATGGAGTTTTTCAGGATTTGATGGACGAAAACGCACTTCTTGTTATAAATAAATCAGACATTTTAACCAATAATCTAAGTTCAAAAATTAAAAATCTTAATCATGTTTTGATTTCAGTAAAAGATAACCTCAATATCGATGATTTAATTTTAAAAATAAAAAATAAATTAAAAGATAAATTTATTACCAGTGATGATATTTTAATTACTCGTGAAAGACACAGACAACATCTTGAACAAAGTTTGAATTATTTAAAAGATTTTGAAGAAAAAAGTCATGCCGAAGATTTTGATAAAGCAGCCGAAGACCTTCGTTTAGCCACAAGACATCTTGGAATGATTGTTGGTAAAGTTGATGTCGAAGAAATTTTAGGTAGTATTTTTAATGACTTCTGTATTGGAAAGTAAATAATATTATTATTAACGCTGTTTTTGCTTAAATAAGCCATTATTATCAACAAATTTATTTTTGAATAAATAGGGTCTTTTACGGCCTTTTTAAGTCTATTTTGGATACTTATCGTTGATGAACAACAGTTATTTTATGTGTTTATATTAATTTTTTGTACTTTTCATCTATTAATTAATATTCAAAACATTTTAATTTTCCACTACTCTCAACTTGTAATAATTTAGATCAGTTATAAATTTAAGTTATGAAAAATGAATTATCATTTGATGTAGTTGTAATAGGAGGGGGGCATGCTGGTTGTGAAGCTGCAGCAGCATCTGCACGACTTGGAGTTAACACCGCTCTATTTACTCATAAGATCGAAACTATCGGAGAGATGTCATGTAACCCAGCAATAGGTGGTTTAGGCAAAGGTCATTTAGTTAGAGAAATAGATGCACTTGATGGTGTTATGGGAGATGTTGCAGATAAGTCTGGTATACAATTTAGATTGCTAAATAGAAGTAGAGGACCAGCTGTAAGGGGACCAAGAACTCAATCAGACAGATTTCTATATCGTAAATATATGCAAGAAAAACTCTTAAACTACTGTAATTTAAGTATTTTTTCTGATTCAATAATTAAATTTATTTTTGATAAAAACACAATAAGTGGATTTGAAACTCAGATGGGAAAAAAAGTTCTTTGTAGCAAGCTAATACTAACAACAGGGACCTTTTTAAATGGTTTAATACATATAGGTAACGAGCAGATACCTGCAGGAAGGTATGATGAGAAACCCACGACAGGTTTAAGTGAACAACTTAAAAAATATGATTTTAAAATTGGAAGACTTAAGACTGGTACCCCACCAAGACTTGATGCACGCACTATTAATTTTAATAATTTGGAAGAACAATTTGCAGATGAAGACCCTTATTTTTTTTCATTCTTAACAAAAAAAAATTTAAACAAACAAGTTTCCTGTCGGATGACTTATACAAATGATAAGGTCCACAAGATCATAGAAAAGAACTTAAATAAAAGTGCCATGTACTCTGGTACGATTCAAGGTGTTGGTCCAAGGTACTGCCCCTCTATAGAAGATAAAATTGTAAAATTTGCTGATAAGAGTCGTCATCAAATATTTTTAGAGCCGGAAGGTCTAAATGATCATACAATTTACCCAAACGGCATATCCACCTCACTTCCTGCTGATATTCAACAAGAAATATGTAACAATATCAGTGGCTTAGAAAACGTTACAATAATTAGACCTGGATATGCTATTGAATATGACTATATAGACCCAAGAGAACTTTTTTTAACGCTAGAAACCAAAAAAATTAAAAATTTTTATTTGGCAGGACAAATAAATGGAACAACAGGTTATGAAGAAGCTGCAGCCCAAGGTATAATCGCTGGAATAAATGCTGCCTTATCATTTAAAAAAAAAGAACCATTTATATTAGATAGATCTGATGCTTACATTGGCGTGATGATAGATGATTTAGTAACCAAAGGTGTAGCCGAACCTTATCGAATGTTTACATCGCGAGCAGAATATCGATTGAGCTTGAGAGCCGATAATGCGGATCAGAGATTAACTGAAAAAGGCATTAAAATTGGTTTAATAGGTGATACCAGAAAGAATTTATTCGAGGAAAAATTGTATAAAATTCAGGATATCTCAAAAAAAATGGCTAACATATTTATTTCTCCCACTAAAATAGCAAAATTTGGAATTAGAATTGCAAAAGATGGTGTTATCCGTTCTTCTAGTGAGATTTTAACACAAAAAGACGTAGATATGGTTTTAGTTAGAAAAATATGGCCCTCAATTCCTTTTTTTAATAAAGATATAGATGATCAAATAGAAATTAATGCTCATTACAGAGGCTATCTAAAAAAGCAAAAAGCCGATATTTTAGCGTTTAAAAGAGATGAAAATTTGTTAATACCAGAAAAAGTCAATTATGATGACCTTTCGGGCCTTTCAAATGAAGTAAAAGCTAAGTTTAAACAAATAAAACCTAAAACTATGGGACAGGCGTTAAGAATTGATGGAATAACACCTGCAGCTGTATATATTTTGTTGTCACATGTAAAAAGAAAGTCTATTAAGCAAATAGCTTAATGGAAGATATTTTAAAAAAATACTCATTACTCAATCAGTTAAATGTTTCACGTGAAACATTTTTAGATTTCGAGCTATTCATATCAATGATAATAGAAAAAAATAAAGAAATTAATCTAATAAGTAAAGAAACAGCAAAAAATGATATCATCAGACATAGACATGTGATAGATTCGGCACAAATCATTGATTTTGTTGATTTAAATAATAAAACAACCTCTGATTTAGGTACTGGAGGTGGTTTTCCAGGAATAATTGTGAGCATAATGATAAAAAATATGAAAAAAGATACTAAATTAAAACTATATGAAAAAAGTCAGCGGAAGAGTTCATTTTTGAGGGAAGTTTCAAGAAAGCTCAATTTGGACATAGAGGTAATTCAAAAAGATATTTTTGAAACAAGAGAATTAAAATCTGGCACTATAATGGCCAGAGCGTTTAAACCTTTGCCATTAGTTCTTGATTTAGTTTACAAGAATTTTACTAGTTATAAAAACTTAATTATATTTATGGGAAAAAGTGGAAATAAAATTTTAGAGGAAACTTTAAAAAACTGGGAACTTGATTATGAAAAGAAAAAAAGTATTACAAACGATGATTCGTTTTTGTTAAATATTAAACAAATTAAGAGGAAAAATTAGGATGCAAATTATTTCTATAATAAATCAAAAGGGTGGTGTGGGGAAAACGACTACTGTAATAAATCTTGCTGCTGGTTTAGCTCAACAAGAAAAAAAAATTTTAGTAATTGATCTTGACCCTCAAGGCAATGCAACCACTGGACTTGGTTTATCCAATTTAGAAAATTCTAGAGAGACAATTTATGGAGTACTAAATGGTACTAAAAAGATTTCTGAGGTAATAAAAAAAACAGAGTTTCAAAATTTAGATATTATAACATCAAACGTAGATTTATCTGGATTAGAGGTCGAAACTGCGGGTGACAACGAAAGAGCCTTTTTATTAAAGGGCAAATTAGGCTTGTTTTTGAATGATTCTAAAGAACATTATGACTATATACTTATAGATTGCCCCCCATCACTAAGCTTACTAACTGTAATGGCCTTGGTTTCCTCTAACTCTTTAGTTGTTCCTTTGCAAACAGAATTTTTTGCTTTAGAGGGATTAACACAATTGATGAAAACAATAGAAAGAATAAAAGTAAGTTTAAATCCAGAGTTAAATATAAGAGGAATCCTTTTAACAATGTATGACAAAAGAAATAAACTGTCGTCACAAGTAGAAAAAGAAGCTAGAGATTACTTTAGTGAAAAAGTTTATACTACAGTAATTCCCAGAAATGTAAGACTTTCAGAAGCTCCGTCGCACGGAATGCCAGGTTTAGTATACGACAAATCATGCGTTGGAAGTAAGTCATATTTTAGTTTTACAGATGAATTCATGAGCCAAGAAATAACAACAGGAAATATAGCATAATGAATTCAAATAAGATTAAAAGGGGGTTAGGTAGGGGTTTGTCATCTTTAATTGGTGAAACAAAAGTAGAAACAAACATTAACAAAATATCTATAAGCGAGTTAGTGCCAAACAAATACCAACCAAGGAAATTATTTGATCAAGAAAATCTTCATGAACTTACGAACTCAATTAAAGAGCTAGGAATTATTCAGCCAATTATTGTTAGAAAATCAAATGACAAAGGATCAAAATATGAAATTATTGCAGGCGAGAGAAGGTGGTTGGCTGCGCAGCAAGCTGGGTTACATGAGGTGCCTGTTTTTATTACAGAAGCTGATGACCTAAAATCTTTAGAGCTTGCAATAGTTGAAAATATTCAAAGACATGATTTGAATGCAATTGAAGAAGCTCAAGGTTATCAACGGTTAATTAATGAGTTTTCATATGATCAAGAAAAAGTAGCCAAATTTGTAGGGAAAAGCAGAGCTCATATAACAAACTGCCTTAGATTGTTGACCTTACCAGAAGACGTTTTAAAATTAATTAAAACTAAAAAATTGACACCAGGGCATGCTAAAATTTTAGTTGGCTTAGGTAATGCAAGTTTTGTAGCAAATAAAATAATTAAAAATAATCTTTCTGTAAGACAATCAGAAAACCTCGTAAAAATTTTTAAAACGAAGATTCAATCTCATAAGAGTCCAAATGATGTTAATTTAAAAGCATTAGAGGCTTCGGTCACTGAAAAAATTGGTTTGAATGTCTTGATTAAGAATAAAAAAAATAATACAGGATCTATTGTGTTTGACTATAAAGACCTAGAACAACTAAATAAAATTATTGAAATAATAAAATCTAACTATTAGTTATTACAGTTTTCTCTATTATAAAATTCGATAAAATATTAATTGAATTGCTTGAATTTTTTTTGATTAGAAGTTCAATGTTGCTTATTTCAAAAATTAGATTCTCTACACTATTATAAGACCAATTTGTAATTTGTTTTTTTACAATATCTTTGTCTTTCCAAAAAATTGGTGGTTTAAAAGAGGCAATGGCAGCATCAACATTTTTTTTATTTTCTGTTTCATAACATAATTTTAAAAGTCTTTTAGACTTGAATAAAAAAGTTCTAATAATAAGAATACAGTCTTCAATAGAATAATTATTTTCATTCAGAATATTAATTGTTTTCTTGCTATTTTTTGACAGACAACTGTCTATTAGCTGAGATACATCATAATTCTCCGCTAAATTAGACAGTTTTATGATATCTTTTATGTCAATTTTAGTTTTATTCATTGTGAAATTTTCTATTTTTTGAAGTTCGTTTTTTAGGTTTTGTCTATCTCCCCTACAACGTTCAACAATTAAATTAATTATTTGTTGCGAGGTTTGTATTTTTTTTTCTTTAAAGAAGTTATTTACTATACCCATCAAAGTCTGGCTACTATCAGCATAAAAAGCGACGCAGACAGTTTCTTTATTTTTTTCAAAAAAATTTCTTAGTTTAGATTTTTTTTCTAGAATGTTTGCATTTAACACTATGGTTAAATCTTGAATTTTTTTTTCTATTATCTCTTCTATAATATTCTTAATTTTATCAGTTGCTCTTGTTATTATAATTAATTTATGATTTTCAAAAAATGATTTTGATAAAAGGTTGTTGAAAAAATCCTCTTCATTTGCAAAAATCTCATTTTCCTCATAACGATAAATACTTTCACTAGATAATTTTTTAAATTCTTTTTCTATTATTTCAGTTTTGTGACCTTGATTTTCACCATACAATAAAAAGTAATTTTTATTTTTTACATTTATCTTATTTAGTTCAAAGGCCTTAACAATCATTTTTTATGAATTTATAAAAATTATTATCTCTTCTGCTATTTTATTAATTAAATTTTGCTCAATACTCTTTTGATATTGAAACATATCAAATTTATTGGTTATGCTGTTATAGGAAAAACTTGAACTAAAATTTTTATTTTTGAAAACTTTATTTTCATCATTAGGATCCGTTAAATAAAGTTTTGTAAGTATTGTAATTTTATAAATTGATGCATTGCCCGATTTGTCTTTTGCAACAGTTTCTGTCGTTTTATTAGTATCTATTGTTAAATCATAAGCATAATTTCTTGTTTTATTCTTTACTAAGTTTGCCAAAGAAATAATTTTTCTGTTGATATTTTTATCACCCTTTAGTTTAATGCTATTGATCGAAATATTCAAAGTTTCTTTTTTTGAATAAATTGGGGTGTATCCACAATTAGTAATAGCCAAAAATACCAAGATAAAAATAAATTTTTTTAATATCATTTTATAATTAAGTTTATTAATTTATTTTTTATAAAGATACTTTTAATAATATTTTTATTAATCAAAAACTTCTCTAATTCTTTTGTTTTTTTTATTTTTTCAATTAAATCTTTTTCTTCCATGCTTTTTTCTGTTGAAATTAAGCTTCTTTTTTTTCCATTTATTTGAATAACTATGTTGTATTTTTTAGTTCGAAGATACTTTTTATCAATTTCAGGCCAAGAAATATTTTTATCATTACAAATTTCTTCCAAACACTCTGAAGCTAGGTGAGGAACTATTGGTAACATTACTTTTAAAATTTTAGTATAATTAAAAAGTAAATTTTGATTATTTTTATCTGTTTCAGCTATTTTATAAAAAAAATTATAAATTTCATGTAAGTTTGCAATAATTACATTGTAGCTAAACTTATCTAAACTTACATTTATCTTGTATATTATCTGATTGGTAAATTCCTCTAGCGGTTCGTATATGTCCTTCATTTCATTATTATTTTTTTCTTGTGTAATTAGTTTAATTTTTTTATGTAAAATCCAAAACTTTTGAATAAACTTATAAGACGCAACAATACCTTTTGCCGACCATTGTACGTCTTTTTCTGGTGGACTATCAGATAAAATAAACAACCTTACTGCATCAGCACCATAGTCCTTAATAATTGTTTCAGGATCAATTGTATTTTTTTTAGATTTAGACATGGACTCTACTGCCCCTACAATAATTTTTTCAGAAGTGTTTGTTTTGTTATAAAAATTTTTACCATCCTCAGAAATCACTTCATCTGGACTAAGCCATTTATTATCTTTGCCTTTATACGTTTCATGACAAACCATTCCTTGTGTAAATAATCCTTTAAATGGTTCTTCATTATTTAATCTTTTATTTTTAAAATTTAATGCTTTTACAAAAAACCTAGAATATAAAAGGTGTAATATTGCATGTTCAACTCCACCAATATATTGGTCTACAGGCATCCAGTAATTTGCATCTTTAATATCAAAGGCACTCTTTTCATTTTTTGGAGAGCAAAATCTTAAAAAATACCAAGAAGAATCTACAAAGGTATCAAGAGTATCAGTTTCTAAATTACACTCTTCTCCATTAATTATAATCTTTTTCCATTCCTTTTGATGATCTAAAGGATTTCCTGTCAATTTTAAATCGACATTTTGAGGAAGTTTTATCGGCAAATTTTCCAATGGAACTTTAATAATTTCGTTATCTTTATTGTAAGCAATGGGAATGGGACAACCCCAGTACCTTTGTCTCGACACGCCCCAATCTTTTAGCCTAAAATTAATTTTTTTTTTTCCTAATTTTTTTTCTTCTAATATTTTAATAGTTTCAAAAATTGATTGATTAGGAACTTTTAAACCATCTAAAAAAGTAGAATTAAAAATTATTCCAGATCCGGTGTATGCTTGATCTTTAACTTGGAAGTTATTATCTTCATCCAGAGGTTTGACTACCGTATTAACTTTAAGTTTATATTTTATGGCAAAATCCAAGTCTCTCTGATCATGTGCAGGACAACCAAATACAGCTCCAAAACCATAATCCATTAATACAAAATTAGCAAAATAGACTGGAACCTTAATTGTTTTATCAAATGGATTAGTTGCGGTTAAGCTGGTTTTAAAACCAATTTTTTCTGCTTGAGCTATAGATTCTTCAGTAGTTCCAGTTTTTGAGCACTTTTTTTTAAAATTAATAAAATCTTTGTCTTTTTCATAAAATTTAGAAATAGGATGATCTGGCGATACAGCTAAAAATGAAAACCCAAATAAAGTATCTGGTCGTGTTGTAAAACATTTAATTTTATTAACCTCAGTGTTACCCTCAATTTGAAAATTTATTTCACAACCAAAAGATTTACCAATCCAATTTTTTTGCATAATTTTAACTTTATTTGGCCATTCATCAAGGTTGTCTAGACCGTTAAGAAGTTCTTCCGAGAATTTAGATATATTAAAAAACCATTGATTAAGTTTTTTTCTTTCAACTAAAGCTCCTGATCGCCAACCGCGGCCATCTATAACTTGTTCATTGGCTAATACGGTCTGGTCAATCGGATCCCAGTTTACATAGTTTTCTTTTCGATAAACTAAACCCTTATCATAAAGTTCTAAAAAGAATTCTTGTTGGTGTTTATAATATTGTGGAGAACATGTGGAAATTTCTCTATCCCAATCAATTGAAAGCCCAAGTTTTTTTAGTTGGGTTTTCATTATAGAAATATTTTCTTCAGTCCAAGTTTTAGGATCTAAATTATTTTGACGGGCTGCATTTTCCGCAGGCATACCAAATGAATCCCAGCCCATAGGATGCAAGACATTAAAACCTTGTAAGGACTTGTATCGCGCAAGAACATCTCCAATAGTATAGTTTCTTACGTGGCCCATGTGAATCTTACCAGAGGGATATGGAAACATCTCTAAACAATAAAATTTCTTTTTATTTTCTATAACCTCAGCTTTGAAGGTTTTATTTTTTTCCCAATGGTGTTGCCATTTTTTTTCAACAGTTTTAAAATTGTATCGATCTAATTCCATTTTATAAGGTGAACTTAATTTATTAAATGTTCAGTTAAAATTATAATAATTTATTATTTCCAGCTTTTGCCAGGCAATTTAACAGGGCCTCTTTTTGTTCTCGCAGCTATAGCATCTTGGTTTTTAATTTGAGAAGCCTTTTTTAAAATTGCTATTCTAATTTCACTATTTAAATTACTTTCAATTTTGCTTATTTTACAGCTATACATTTCTTTACATATTTTTTTATGAATAATAATATCAAGAGCATCAGATCTAATTTCGTTTGTTAAAAATCTAATTGTAATTTTTATTTGATCGTTAGTATCACCTTCACTAAACCAATCGGTCACAATAATTCCACCCGCATAATCAACATTATTCAAAGGAGCGAAACTTAATTTATTAAGTGCTGCTCTCCACATGGGGTTTGCACTTGCAAATTGAAAATCACCTCCACCCTTTTTTCCAATATTCGATAAAGAAAACCCTTTACCCTCTTCCATATTCTTTTTAACTCTATCATTAGCATTTGTTGAATTTTTTTTAGCATCAGAATATTTATAAATTCCACAAGAGTTTAAAGTAAAAATAAAAATTAGTGTGATTGATATAGTAACTGCTTTTGATATAATAAATTTTGACATAACTGATTTTATATTTTTAATATCAGTTTTATTAAAAAATGCTGTAAAATTACCCACAATTAATAGAAATTATGTGATATTTTTACAACAAACACAATAAATAATGGAAATTACATCATTAATAATACCAAATAACAATAAAGAATATATTTTATCCGTATTCATATGAAAATAATAACAAAGGAGAAATTATGAACAATTTAAAAAAAGTAGGATTAACAGCTTTAGCTGGTTCTCTTGCGGCAGTTTCTGCAAACGCAGTAGAAATGGCAGTAAGTGGTGCTTCAGTGTTAACTTACACAAATGCGGGACCATCAGAAGTTACTGGTAATCCTTTCGGTATGGAAACTAACCTGTCATTTACTGCTTCAGGCGATGTTAACGGATACACTGTATCTTACATGCAAACTTCAGCAGACCAATTTGCAGGTATGACATCTGCAAGAATGTCTATTGATTTAGGTGATATGGG
>Ga0307986_10000667_pt1 | contig 25058 bp, 36 predicted proteins | sample EllFjometageno82_FD_203170 | JGI IMG/M metagenome (GOLD analysis project Ga0307986, IMG submission 203170) | Marine microbial communities from Ellis Fjord, Antarctic Ocean - #82 | ecosystem: Environmental > Aquatic > Marine > Unclassified | place: Southern Ocean | collected 2014-10-09 | reverse complement strand
AGGAGTCTAGACCAAATGGCTCTGGACTTGGCGTACGCAGACTTTGTTGAACAGCGTGAGTACCCATTCCAGATGGTTAACTACGCGATGGGTGCGTTAAAAGGCGTTCCATACGAGACAACACAGACCAGCCTCCAGCAAGGTCAACAATACATACAAACACCTAGTGTTTACGGACAGACAATTGGCGGATTGGGTGCTCTCGGAAGTGCATATTTCATGAGCAAGGGCAGAACCTAAGAGGGATATCATGGCATCAAGAGAAGAGTTGGAACGACAGGTCAGAGCCAGAACTAAAAATTATCTGTTCGGTGAAGGACGAGAAGGCACAAGGCTAGGGATGGGTAACTCTGTCATGTATACTCCTTCCCTAGAAGGTTTCAGATCTTCCCCAGAATATATTTCTAGGAATTTGAGTCCTGACAAACTTCTGGAAACAAGGATCAGGAATTACGAACAGCTGAAACTTCAATATGTTAACTCCAACTCCACTGAAGAGAGACGTGAGGTTCAGAATGCGCTGCAAAGAGTTGGCGATGAGATAAATCAGCTCAGCCAAAATGTTGATGTTGGGGGTTATACCCAGCAAAGATCCAATCTCCCAGACACAAACACATTCACTCCTTCGCTCGACTTAGCACAAACCAGCAATGATGATACTCCTCCCCTTAAAGCAGATGCTGTAACTGCTGAGTCGAGCACCCCAACACTTGGAGCTTCCAACACCAATCTTGATGATCTTTCCGCAGGTGCTTTAAAAGCCCTCGGAGGAGCTGAGAGTGTTCAAGCTGCATTGGAAATAGCCAAAGCTATGCAACCGAAGTTAAGAGATGTTGACCCTGCGTTGTTGGCGTTCCAGTTCTTCACCAACATGGCGGCAGAATCCAGCAAGCCAGGAGCCACCGCACTAGGTGCTGCTTCTACAGCTTCTTTGGTTCCTGCTGAATATTTGATGCAAGACTTCCAAGCCCGTAGAAAAGCTGAATCAGAACTCCCAGCAAATGCTATACAGATTGCTGGTATGATTAAACCACCATCAGGCACAGGCGTTGGGCGTTCGTATACAAAAGGACCACCAGTTGTTGATGAAGAAGGGGTTGTGGTTAGGAGTGCTGAGGGTGCAGCGATGTATAACTACACTGTTACAGACAATGCTGGTAATACTATTGAAAATGTACAGATGCCAGATGTCTCCTCGATCGTTAAAAAGAAATTCATAACAGTTGTTGACAATCAAGCAGAAGACAATCCAGAAACTCCGATTGACGAACGACTGGTCAGAGTTGATGAAACTATTGTAAATGCTGATGCAACGGGTCGTTATGCATCCAAAGATGCTCTTGCAAAGCCATCCAAAGGGAAAAGCAGGGTTCAGGGAGCACAAGCAATTTACCAAACCAAAGAGCAAGCCACAGCGACACTTGCAAGATTCGGTGTAACTGAGGAAAGCCCAGAATTTAATGAGCTGATTAGCAACATAACAACTGAAGATCCTTCTAAACTAGGACAGCCTGTTATTATTGGAGAGCAATACGTAAGTTTCTACACCCCAGACCCTGGCAGTGGCCTAGGAGTTATCCTGAGAGCACCAACAGGAGGAACAACCCCACAATCGGTTATTGGGATGAAAAAAAGAGTTGAAGAAGCAGACAAACTGGTTGCGAAAACAAGGACCACAAGAGACGATATTGTTCCTACTCTTGAGGCTGCTATGACCATTTTAATGCAGAGTCCTGATTTAACGGGTGGTTTCACTGGTCGAGTGGCAGAGATAAGAAGTGTGCTGACTAATGTGTTTGGTGTAAATTCACAAGATGTCCAAGATCAAAAATACCTTGAAGCACTTTCTTTTGCGCTTGCTCCTAAAATGCGCCCAGTTGGTTCTGGTTCAACCTCGGATATGGAATTCAAAGCCTACCAAAGAGCTATTTTGAGTTTAAATAATCCAGGAGCTACGAACTACTTAACTATGTACAAGTTATACAAGCAAAGTCAGAACCAAGCAACAGATGCTATTCTCTTCAGAGACCTAGCAACTCAAGGGAAGTCGGCTGTTGAAATTGACAAAATTATAAAAGAGCAAGATTCTGGGATATATGAAAAGTTTTCACCCACCCAAAAAGATGAAAAGTATAACACAGGAGATGATGAAGCAGATACTGCAGCTTGGGTTGCGGACAGAAAAGAGTGGTACAACTCCATCCCGGATGGTGCTGTTATTCTTAATGAAGTAAACGGCAAACGTGGAACAAAACTTTTCCAAAATCAAGGTGCTTTAATTATTAAAGGTTGGAAAGGTGAACAACCAAATCTGGAGCTTCAATAAATGGCGATAAATGAAAAATTAATAAATGATGAGGAAATAATCCCATCACCCCAAGAGCCTATTGCTGAAGGATCTTCTTCAGACATAGAATTCCCGGATGTCCCAAGTGCGACAGAGATCGAAGATGTTGGATTCTTTGAATCCTTAATCCCTAATGTTAAGATTATGTTCTCAAAAGACGACAACTCCAAAGCTGAGATAATAAAAAAATCTTTCGCTGGCGACTCGAGATTCGGAGGAGTATTCTCGGATAAGTTCGGCTTGCCGATGATTGTTTGGAATGACGAGCCTTATTACATTAACAAACCAGGATTAGATTTTACAGATATCGCCACTTTCACAGGTGAGGTGATTAAATACCTACCAGCCAGCAGATATACATCTGGGGCAAAAGGAATTAAAGAAACTATCCAACGCGGGATAACAACTTATCCTGCAACCGAGGCAGCAAGCATAGCTGGGGAATCATTATTGGCTCCAGAAACTTCAAAAGCCAAAAACAGAACCTTCACAGACATTGGTCAAGAAGTAGGACTGGCCACAGGCATAGGAGTTGCAGCAGACGTTGTGTTGCCGCCAGCTTTAGGTTTAGCGGTGAAAGGTGCTGTAAAAAGTGCAACAAAAACAGCAACAGCAGCAAAGTCTGTTTTCCCGAGGTTTAATGCTGAGAAAATAATTGAAAAAATAACTCCAGACCCAGCGCAAAAATCCGCATTCCCTTTAACAGAAGGGCAACGAGGTGCAAAGCTCCCAGACCGGAAACAGGGTCCAGGATCAAGAGTCACAGAGCAACTCGAAGTAGAAGATGTTTTGCGTAATGCTCCAGGGACTGATCCTTCTGCTTCTGGAATTATGCGTGGGTTTGATGAAAGACAGCTCGGGATGATAAGGGCAGAGGCTGAAAGATTACAAAAAGAGTTCGGCTCAGGCACGTTGTCTGCAGCAGAAGATGTTTCGACTGCAGCAGCAGAGTCTGTTCAAAACATAGCCACATCAGGTTCAGCAGCTATTAAAGAATTATCTTCTCAAGCATACAATGCTGTTAAAACAGCGGACATGCCTCCTATCATGAAGCCAGAAGGTGTTCTTCAAACTTCAAAAGAAATGCTAGACGCTATCACAAAAGGTGGCGACGAAGGCTTGGGGATAACTGCTCGTGAATTAGCGGATATGCCTATCCTCAGAAGAGAGCTTGAGTATCTTAAACGAATATCAAAAATCGCTAGCAATCCTAAGTTCAAAGGCCAGCCATTAAAAGTTCTGCACGGATATCAAAAATCCCTTAACAGAGCTGCAAGAACCGCGCAGGCAGGTTCTCCGGAGGCAATGGCTTTGAACAGGATGAAAGGTATTTTGGACTCTTCTATATTTAACGGAATTGAAAGAGGGTTGATTGCTGGGGATGAAGCAATACTGAAAGAGCTTAAAAACGCGACTGATCTTTACAGACGTTATATTGGCATGACAGGGAAAGGGTCTGCGAAAGATTCTCAAGAAAGAGCTGCTAACAAAATATTAGAAACACTCTCAAACCCCAACTACACTCCTATGCAAGTTACCAGACTTTTGTTCGGACATGCAAAATTCGCACCAAGCCAAGCTCTTGGGCTAGCTATACGGAAACTGAAACAAAATTTAGGGGACGAAGGCTCTGAGGAAATAATTGCTTTAATAAAAGACGGTTTTTTAGAAAAAGCATTCTCAGGAGCTGGGACATCTGGCATCACAAGGACTAACATTGTTAACAATTTTAATGAAATTTTTGTTAAGAATAGAAAATTAGTAGAGGAGTTTTTCTCCCCAGCGGAGATAAAACAAATTGCTAAATTCCGGCAAGATGTCATGCCGACACTTTGGTCAGAGATTAAACTTAACCCATCAGGCACAGGCTACACAGTGATGTCTGCGATGGCACAAAAAGGTATTTTAAATTATATTAAGATGATACCTTTTGGCGCAGGAGAAGCTCTCGCAACAGGTGCTCAAGTCCAAAGAGCAACCAATGTTGCTAGGAATGCGACCAGCCAGCAAGTTGATCGTATGAACAAACCTTTATTCTCACAGGTGGTGCAAAGTTCTGTTAGACCTCCTGCAATTGAAACAATACAAGAAGATTATGATTCACCGACTTTGAATCAAATAACAACTTCAGCCTCGCCAGCTTTGAGGTCAAAACTCCAAGAAGCAGTTATGATTGGTCCGTGATCACATCAGCAAGCTCTGCCCAATCAGCTTTGGTCATCTTGCCGAATTTTTTATAAGCTAAGCACTTTAAAAAATCTGGGACAGGGAGTTTCTCGTAAAGTTTTTTTGCTTCCGCACCATCCACCAGCCCTATAAAGTCTGTCCCTATCCGGATCATAATCCAACAGCGACCGTCTAACTTTTTATACTCATCAAGCCAAAAACTCTGGTTCAGCCTCAAACCGATTTTTATGTTGTTGCGTTTTGGCCAATCTGCTAGATATTTTAATTCTACCCAACCCGAACTCCCATTACGTATGTAATGAATATCAGGCATGCCTTCAGAAACTCTATTCTCAACTCGGTACATTTTAATGCCTGGGAGAGAGCTTCTAACATATTTCCAAAAATTATGTTCACTCATTTTCAATAAGGAACATAGATATCGGGTCTTTTGTGATAACATCTGCTAAGTTCTTTTTGCTCCTCAGAGCTTTTATAATTTTAGAATCAATTGTTTTTGGAGCTTCAATATCAATATATGTTACATTGTTCTTGGTTCCAATCCGGTGGCACCTGTCCTCGGACTGCAATCTTGTTTCCAAATCAAAACTGTTGGAATAATAAATTGCATAATCTGCCGCAGTTAAAGTTAAACCAATTCCACCAGACTGAGGTTGTCCTATGAAATATCGGATTTTAGGATCATTCTGAAAACGCTCTACCGCATCCGCTCTGTCGTTGTTTGAGACCTCTCCATGGTAAGCAACAGCTGCACTCCCTAACAAACGCTCTATAGCCTTTAAATCAGCTTTAAATCGTGCCCAGATGATTACTTTGGAGTCAATGTCGCTTAAAATCTCCATAAGAGCATTCAAACGCGGATTTTTGTCCTCAATCGGGACAACGCCATTCTCTGTCGGGAACCAACCGCAGGTGATTTGTTGCAACCGTAGGAGACGAGTTATTGCCTCAGGAGCATCTACTTGCTCCCCGTCCATCTCTGCGATAAACTGTTTACGCATCTGGTCATAGAGTTTGCGTTGTTTCACAGACAGCTCCACAGGATATCTTTGGTATATTTTATCAGGAAGATCCAAACAGTCTTTTTTCAGCACCCGATAAGAATGACCTTCGATGTTCTTGGTCAGCTCGTCCACATTTTGATAAGAAACAATCTGCTTGCTCTCAAACCCACCCATGATACAGTAACGAGCTTTGAATGAGTAGAAGCTGTCATAGCCCAGTATCTGAGGGTCTAAAAATTTAAACTGGCTGTAAATATCCTCTGGACCTTTTGTCACAGGAGTTCCAGTCATTATTCTCCGGTATTTTGCCAGAGTAGACAGCTTGGTTATTACTTTTGTGCGCTTTGCTCCTGGGCGTTTTATCCTAGAGCTCTCGTCAACCACGAGCATTGCATCGTTTGCTAACAAAATTTTATTTATCAGCTCAACAGCTGTTTTGCTAACAAATGCTTCAACATTGAATGCAAAAATTTTAAGACAGTCCTCAGAAAACATTGTTTCTTCAAACGCCTCAAGGTCTTTTTTCTTCATGCCTGAGTAATAATAAGAGCACTTGTGCTTGCACCAATCCGGCATGTGGTCTGGTATTTCTTTATGGATCCAGTTCCGGTGAACACCGTTTGGAGCAATAACAACCAAACAGTTTATTCTCCCAGCACCATACAAATACGCGCTGTTGTCTATGATGACTTTTGTTTTCCCAGTTCCCTGCTCCATCAGCAAAGCAAATGACTCATTGTCCCGAGACATGTAGAATGCAGAGCGTTGGTGTTCAAATGGTTTTGTTTTGAACATGAAGTCGTCATTCTCTGGTGGTGGTTGAGTTTTTAATTTCCTGACGGACTCTGCATCTTTAAGGGTTTGTATGTATAAGTTGAGTATGTCTGAAGCAGAATCGTGCCAATCAGCGTCTGGCCAGAATTTCCGGATGTGATCGATGTTGGCTCCTGTGGCGGCAAAAAGAAGATCTCGCCCAACCCACTTTTTAAATCCTGGGAGAGCGGATAACCTCTGTACTGTTTCGGAATCTAGTTTTACTTTTGCTGTGCAGTAATTAGCATGAGCTTTGTTTATTTGCATCAGTGTATTAGTTTTATATCTTCTTCTATAACGATGTACTCTTCACCGTATACAGGATCGGATATTTTTGCCTCTTCGATGAGTTGCTCCATAATGTCCTCATTTGAGATCTCGTCTTCGTCGTTTATATAAGGCACCTCAATATAAACGTCGTAATATATTTTCTTAACAACTGTGCCTGTAAATTTTTTGTACTTGTATTCTTTTGGCTCTCTCATTTTGTTCTCCCTCTCCAAATTGCCATGCGTTGCAAATTTAATTTTCTTTTTTCAGGCAAATCCAAAAAGTGAACACAGATTAGGCGATCAAGTTCTATTAACGCTATTGCATCTTGATGATTGCAGCCCATACTTTTTAAGTAAGCCAATCTAGTGTCTGGCGTTACTTCAACAAATTTAACTTTCATTTTTCTTCCTTTCTCAGTTTCGGGGGTTGTTTTCCCCAATACAGTTATTATCCCTCTTTTCTGTCATAAAGGCAACAAAAAAACAAAAAATTCCTCCCCCAAGAGGGGGAGGTTGTTTGCTAGAAACGAGGTCTAGAAGTGATTGGCCAGTAGTACTTCACCTGACGATCCTTGTGCTTAAACTCGCTGATCGGAACCCATTCACCTGCATGCCAGCTGTCGGTGGCAGTCTTGTCACGCCCATCAACAACAACCCAATGGTTTGTGACGCAAACGATATAGAGATTCCCCTCTAGGTTTTCCCGTAAAAGATGGTGCAGTTTTTTCCTAATACCAAAACGACCATAACCCGAGTCCATTGTTAAAGCAGCTCTGGTTTTGAGTCTGGTAATCTCCCCAGACTTAACACCGTGCTCGGAACAAACCCTCTTAACCTCATCAGCGTGAGTCCCAGCAACATGGCGTTTCCCAGTTATTTTCCGGAAGGTCTGGTAAGCAGTCTCGTAGTCAATTTTGCAAACTGCCGCTGCAACATATGGACCACACCAAGTGTTACGTCTCACTCTGCTGGAGTCGAAAACCTCTCTTTTTTCAGGAGCAGGTTTATCTTTAAGATTAAGACAAATCATTTTTATTTCCTTTCTCAGATTTTTAAAGAGCAACATGATCTGGGAGAAAACATTTCCCATTACATTTATTATACTCCATCTCTTCAGAGAAAGCAACATTTTTCTTAAGACCCTTGTATCTATTAGGTTTTTTAATTCAATCACTTATGAGAGCTTTTTCCACTTATCAACATAAACCTTCCGGAAACCTGCTCTCAGAGTGCCTTTCACAAGATACCAATCGCCAATCCTTCCATCCTCAACTATTTGCTTTCCCATTTTATTATATTTGAATCTGTCGATGGTTGCGATGATTGGACCAGTGTCATCCTCAAAAGTTAAATTCAGCCACAGGTTATTTGTTTCAACCCTACGACCACCTCGCTTGGACAAGTTGACAGTCTCGTTCATGTCTCGTAAGTTTTTCTCTTTTAACTTTCCGAAGAAAACAAAAGTCCCTGGGGTGTCGGCATCCAATTGCTCTATGTCAACGATCTTGGTCTTAATGTTGTGCTCTTCTGGGTTTTTCTTAATGTGACCGAATCTTCGCTCGCACTCGAAAATATCATCATATGGTGTTGTGCCTTCATTTAACAAATTTTCCTGACGTGGTGTCAATGGCTGCATAAGTTTTCGACGCTCGACTATGCCCTCTGCCATTTTGGGTCCAATGCCTTTTATGCCAATCAACCCACCAATCAGCTCTCCGTCCTGAACAGACCAATTCTCTCCGGATTTGAATTTGTCGAAAGATTTATAAACTAATCCTTCTTTGACCACTTCACGCAAGAGCTTAACTGCTTGCTCGTCGTCTTTAACATTCCGCAAACATGCAGCAGCAAACTCAAGAGGATACCTAGACTTAAGAACACAACACCAATAAGAAACCATGCCATAAGCAATAGCGTGGCTCCTGTTAAAAGCCCAACTTCCCATAGTGTTGATGTTGTCCCAGATGCGCTGGGCTTGATCTTCTTTGATACCATTTTCTGCTGCACCAATTTTGAATCTCTCCCAGAATGTGTCAAAATATTCCTTTCCGTAAGATTTAGACATTGCCTTGCGTAAAGTTGAAACATCTTCCCACGACAGCTTCCCAACATCCCGAGCAATAGTCATCACTTGCTCCTGGTAAACAACAACGCCATTTGTGACCTTTGTTATTTTCTCAGTCAGAGGATGAAGATACTCCACAGGAGCTTCCCCTATGTGCCGTTTAATGTATTCAGTGGTGCCTCCGGAGTTTAATGGTCCAGGGCGAGCCAGAGCTGTGATCGCGGCAATGTCCTCAAAGCTATGCACCTTCATCTGATGAGTGACTGACTGCAATGCATAACCTTCAAATTGGAATATCCCTGCGTATCTCCCTGAGTTAAGAACCTCGAATGCTTCTTTGTCTTCCAAAGGAAAGTTGATCAGCGAGTCTCTGTCCCATCCGATTTGATCCAGAACATCTTGCAAAACTGAAAGCGTACGCAGACCCAAAGCGTCGATTTTCAAAAGATTTAATTCTTCTGCATCTTTTTTATCAATTTGAGCTGCACCTGTCTGCCCAGAAACCGAACAGTACCTGCTGACTGGGTGCTCTGTGACAATCATCCCTGCTGCATGAACACCAGTGTGCCGAGCGTGATTCTCCATGTCTGCTGCAACTTTCATTTGAGGATATTTCCTCATCACCTCACGCCCAACATCCAATTCATTAAAAGTATCCAAGATGCAAAAAGCTGAACGCGAATCCCCAGAACTCCGCTCAATAATTGCACCCTTCAAATCATTCACCTCCCAAGCAGGGATACCGAGTTCCTTGGCGACTTCTGCGATAGTGCTCTTTGCTTTGTATCGGGAGACAGTTCCTAAGTGTGCAACTTTCTCTGCACCGTACTTTTCCCGTAGATACTCAAACACCATCTCGCGCCTGTCGTCTTGAAAATCAATATCGATGTCTGGGAGGTCTTCACGAGTTATATCGATGAAACGCTCAAACAACAAATCATGCTTGATCGGGTCAATATCGGTTATGTCGGTGAGATAACAAACCAATGATCCTGCTGAAGATCCTCTTGCTGGTCCAACAAGCATATGTTGTTTTGCATATTTAATCATGTCAGCTATGACATAAAAATAGTCTTCAAATTTCTTTAACGCGATCATATCAATTTCGCGCTTCAATCTAGCAGAATAAACCTCATCAGAAAGGTCTATCTTTTTCTTAACAGCACCCTCCTCGCACATTTGTTTAAGGGTTTTTTCACTTCTGAAAGTTATATTGGTCGCAGTCGGCAGATCAACATCACAGCTCTTTGCTATCTCATATGTATTTTTGATTGCCTCCTCCGGTGCCCATGGCAGTGCCTCTCTCCACTCCCATTCATTGAGGATGTGCATTGGTGCGGTGCGGTCTGTGCGGTTGCGACCGATAAGAACCTCGTATGCTTTTTTGTCTTTAACAGCTGGGTAAAAATTATCAGAAGTCGCAACAACTTTGAATCCCTTTCGTTCCGCGAAATCCAAAGACTTGCGCACACTCATGGGGTTCAGCTCTATGTAAAGATTTTCTTTCTGCATTAAGGGCAGCAGTCCCCAGTTTGGATTTGTACCACTGAGTATTATCACATTGTCACTCAGATCAAACAAATGCTCATAACTCAGCCTCGGGAAATAATAAAAATGCTGCTTGTCAGTGCTTTTTGTAACCAACTGATAAATCTCAGACAGACCCTCGTTGTTCTTGGCGATGAATGCCATCTCGTTGGCTGGTTGCTTTGAGCGTTCTGTTGCATCCTCAACAATGGGAATCTCAACCCCAAACAGAGCTTTCTTGCCTAGGGCTTTGCAGGCTTTGCTGAAGTTGACATGACCCCAAGTCCCAGAGTCGCATATCCCGAGGGCATTTCCTGTTGAAGCTGCAACAACACTGTCGATGGGTCCAAATGCTTTCCGGAAACAATATTCAGTTCTGTTGCGTATGTTAATCATAAAATTTCAAAAATAAAATAAACAACAATGCAAGCAATTATATTAGCGGTTATTGGATCCATTATATGTGCCCCTCTTTTTTATACCACTTTAAGATTTCAACAGTTGCCAAAACATCAGCTATTGAACGATGAGCACCTTTGTGCTCTTGTCCTGTTACTTCAAAATAAATATCCGCGAGTTTCCGGTAAGTTCCCCAAACAGACTTGCCAATCTCAACTGTACAGATGTGTTCAATTGGCCATGGGAACTTTGTGAGCTTGTCGTTGCGCTCGAGTTCGAATTTAAGTATCTTGCGGTCGAATGGTAAATTGTGTGCAACGAGTTTTGTTTCACCTAAGAAAAAATCACACAAAGGTTTATAGCTTGCTATGAATGGCTTTTCATCTTTTAAATCATCGTCTGTGATTTTTGTTATCTTGGTTATGATTGGGTCGAGTGGGTGTCCAGGATTGCAGAAAAACTCCAACCTACCAATCTCGTTTAAATCTTCGTCCAGCTTAATACCTCCGAACTCTATGATCTTTGGCTGGATGTCTAAATCAGATCCCTCTGCTTTTGGAAGACCTGTTGTCTCTAAGTCGAATACAATCATTCCAGTCTCCTTTTGAATCCAGAAACATTTTTCCTTTGGCGGCACAAATCACACTGCCATTGCTTCCGACCATTGCTCATGAGTATAAGTTTTTGTGCAGGACGCTTTAAACATTTACCGCAAGTTTTTTCTACATCGCTCATCAACCTATCTCCCACTATCATCTTTGTCAATCCTAACTATAAATTTGAGATCGACACCAAGTATTTCTTTGGTATCAAATATGACATAGTTGTAAGACCTCAATCCTGCTATAACAGGGTTGGTGTGAGAGTCGGTTAAAACTTCTTGAGCAACTCTGATATCACGAGCTTTGAAAAATTCTCTCCAATCAAGCAACTCTTCTGCAGTGCAATGCATCCCTAGATGACTTACAGTGTTCCTTTCCCCTCTATGATCTATCCAATTCCGACCAGATGTGTAATCAAGTACTTCAAATTCTTTACCAGAAAACAAATCATAATTGAAAGAAAGATTTGCTTCATTTGTTCCTTGGTTTCCAAAAACACTGCCAGTGGCAACAACATGATCTTCAGCCCAATCAATAGCTCCGATTTCAGAAAGCAGTTTCTTAGCTGCTGCAGGGTCTTTCGGTACGATTGCTATTTGTTCTATTGTAAATTTCATTTTATGCTCCGTATGGTATGATGCACCCTGTGAGGTACTTGTGATGTTGTTTGGATTGAAGTAAAAAGGAGACAAACTCAGCCAATCTTTCTGGTGGCGTCTCTTCCCCTGTAAGCAGCCCATTCAGCTGATACTTTTGAGCATATTCTTTCGTCCAGCCACGAGTTGCAACAACTTGATTATCAATGTCGTCGCTCATCCCAGTGTTAGACAATTTGTTTGGAGCTATCCCGAAAACTGTGATGCCATGCTTTTTTGTCAACTCACGAGCCAGTTGCAAAGTCATGATGTGCGCAGCACCTTTTGAGGCATTGTAAGCCAAAGAGCAAGTCATAGGCATGTGTGCAGCATTACTCACTATGTTGACAACTGTGCCTTTGTTCTTGATCAGAGCAGGCAAGCAAGCCCTTGTCATCATGTAGATGCCTTTGGCATTGGTGTCCATGACCTTGTCCCAGTCTGACTCCTCGAATTCTTCCAGCCAGTTGATTATGTTTACGCCAGCATTGTTGATAAGAACGTCAATTTCTGGTATCACAGAACCCTCTGGGTTTCGAATGTCATTCCCATCTTTTATATCGAACCCATAGACTCTGTGGCCTTGTTTTTCTAGCTCAAATTTCATAGCTTTGCCAAGACCTTCCCCAGATCCTGTTATTAAAATGTTACTCACTTTTATCCTCCTCTGGAATTAAAGATTCAATCATCGCAGCATAAACTGCGGCATCATGTATACTGTCTCTGTGAGTTAAGTTCGTATTAGCAAACCTAGTCAATTTTACAATCATCAACTCAAAAAGATGCCAAGTATTGTAATCGTCAATTGTTTTAAGATTGACCCCATCAGGGAACAAGCCAGACATCACAATCCCGACAGTTTTGTAATTATCTCCGTAAACTTTATTTCTCTCCTTAAATGTGGTAGCCATATCTTGGAGTATTTTAGAAGCATCATTTTTGCTCTTCGGCTCCCCTTTGCTGGAATCGTAAATAACATTATCCATCTACTGCTCCCTTCATTCCTTTGTTGTAACCATCCTGCCAACCCTCTCGGTAAGCGTCCTGGTAAAATTTATTTTTGTCTGCAGGTTCTGTGTTGATCTGAGTTATCGTTTTTTCAAGCTGATCCCGCAAAGTCCCAGCAACATGGAAAACCCTAGCAACCTTTTGTCCGTTCAACTCTATGTCATTTCCTTTTAGCCTTAAATCATTCATCAGAAGTCTCCTGGAGCAACTTGCAAACAATTAAGTCCTTGGCCACGCCACATGTCGACACAACCTTTGCGATCCTCGAGGACAAACCATATCTCTCTGTAATCGTAGTTGTCGGTGAAAAGTTTTTCTTTAACATCCCAATCAGACCTATTGTCGCCTATGCCGCGCATTAAAAGTTTATCAAAAGGAATATCATTGAGGTTGAGCCACTTCTCAGTCATCTTCCTTTCAGTTTCTTCCCGAGCAGTTATGACTACGATCTCTGTATCGTCATCTTTCAATCTACGGAGTATGTTGCAGATGGATTCGATAGGCTTGTCGTTTATTCCTTGTTTGTTAAACTCTGTGTAGTTCCTGTCTTTGTAAAGATGCTCTCTGTGTCCGTAGTCACCGAGCGTACCATCTAGGTCAGAAATAATTACGCGCTTATCCATGATGGAGCCTCTCTGTTTGTGTATTTGGTTGCGAAGGAAATTTTCTCATTGACAATGTAGTCTCGGTATGCTTTGACTGCAAAGTTGGGGTGTTGTTTATACTGATCGGGCATGCACTGGGGTGGCTGGCTCCAAGCAACATTTGGGCAGTTGTCTGGGTAATTTTTTAGAACACTCATCAGCTTTTGCTCAGTCTTGTGGACTTTGCCGTAACGATGGGTGTACTCTTTGCACAGCTCAACAAAAAGATCATACGCCCAACGATAGTGCTTCCGAGAGGCACGAACCCAGACTGCTGACGGGTGATTTTTATGTGTGGACTTATACATCCCAGCCACATCAGCATAGCCATCACCATCTAACTCCCTGTGTGCGGTGCTGAGTAGTTGTGCTGTCTCAAGTATCATCTTCACACAGTGCTTGTCGCAATGCATACTTGCAGCAATCTTAGGGTAATGATGTAAATAAAATATGTTCATGATAATTCCTTTCTCAGGCAATTTTAATAGTGATCTCATCCAAAGGAGTTTCACCCGACTCATGCGACTTCAACCAATCCTTAATTTCACTCAAAGCTGTGGAAGATTTGCGCTTAATAACACAATGTTTAAACCCGCACTCATCAGTAAAATATATTATATATTTAGTCATTATTTTTTCCTTTCTCAATTGGAATAGTAATTATACTCTATATGGCAGAAAAAGTAAAGTTCATTTCCGAGTGAAAAGGTCTCGGATTCTAGAAAACAAAGACTTTGGAGTTGGATTCCTCCTACGGATTATGTATTTGACTCTGTCTGTGTTTTTGCCCCACCCCATTAGCCTGGATATCGTTTTGTAATTTGAACCAGAATTTTTAAGGTCGTGCACTCTGTCTACTGTTGCTTGATTGAATCTCTCTCCCATGTCTCTATCCTTTTGGGTTAAGGGCTTTGCCCATTGAGGGTGCAGCCCATTCGGTTGGTGTTAGAAAAGGTTCTGCCCATGGATGGACTTTAACAACTTCAGCCACCATCATTTTAAAAACCTCTTGGTATTCGCCTTGTGCTCTTGGTGAGAGTCGGGACTTGGCCATTTCACTCAGTGTGCGCAAATTGAATTTTGCTACAATGTTTGTATGAATGTTGGTTGGCAATACCCCACGAGCATCTTCAGCTGGGACGTGTTTGCGGAGTTTCTGGTAGTAATAGTTTATTGTTTTCATACACTCATCATAATACGTTTTTGCATCTTCATCATTTTCAATCTCAGGAGGTGTGTAATAGCTGAAGCCACTCATGTCGACTGTGCGCTGAGACTGCTGGGCGTAGGATGCTTGTCGGGTGCGAACGAACTGGTGAGTGAAGCCACGTGTCACATCTCTTATGTTAAATACGTAATCTATAAACTCCCAAGACGAGCGTATTGTTTTCAACATATAATCTAACTCTGATTGTTTCTTTTCCCACTCCCACTGGGCGATGGTTTTGTAAGCATCATCATCCGGCATAAGTCGAGTGTTCTTTGTGAATAATAAAAGATTGACTGCGTCCTGTGTGTAATTTACCAATTCTACTTTCATGTTAATTTCCTTTCTTAATTGTTAATGTTTCCTGCCAAGTTTTTTGAGAATGCATCCAACGTGAATAGTCGGAGTTTTTCTCCAAAAAATTTTCTATTATTTGTAAATCTTCAACAACATCATCCATCAGCAATTGCCGCCAAGTCGCAAAACGACCAACCGAGTAAATGTTGTACTTGGTTGTCATCTCGAAAATAAACTGCTTGCGCAACTGCTCATCAATTGGGCGGATCTTGCCGTAATCTTGAGATGAGTCTTTTATGTCCACGAGCTTTCGGGGTTTTATCCCAAAGTCTTCCATCAAAATTGTCATGATGTTTGAACCTGCACTCCCATCAGGTTTCCGTATTGATTCTGAGATGACAGTGTCCCCAACCACGGAAACTCTATAGTGGCTGGTCAATGGGTCAGGGTAATAAATAGTTTGATTAACTGAACACTCAGTTTCTTCAATCCGAGCGGTCTGTGTATAAATTTTTTGCTTTGGGAATTTTGGAATGTCTCTCCACTTAACAATCTGCATTAACACAGGCATGGGTATTGTAGATATTATCGGAACACCAACCCCATTGGCTTCTGTTATGTCTTCCATCGTCAATGGCAGGTTGTACTCTATGCCACAGTTGCGAGAAAGCATATTGATTAAATCCCATGGTGCGATGTACCGTTCAACAGAGTCAAGATTATTTATCGAACGATCAAGCACAGCCCCAGTTACTTTTTGTGAGTACATGTTGCTGAGTTGTATGTTCGGCTGTGTTATTATTTTCCCATCATACTTGATTGCTTTTTGAACTTTTACTTTTTTAAAAGGTATGTTGCTGGCAATCCCAACTCGATCTGTTCTGAATCGTAACAGAGCACCATGGTTGTTTGGGAGCTTGCCTTGCGACTCACAAACAGTGGGGACAAATCTCCGGAAAACATTTGCTGCCAAAAGTCCTGCCAGACCTGCTCCATAAATTAACATCAGATCTCCTTTGCCTCAACTCTTCCTTTTTTTATATCCCAAGCCAAGTCTCTGCGTATGCCTCCTGCTGCTATGTATGCCTCATAAGTGATTGGTGAGTTTTCAATTATTATCTGTAGAGCCACTTGAGCAGCACTGCCTTTTCTACGTTTGTTCTCCTGAGTTTTCGCTACCAAGAGCTTCCCACTGTAAGCGGATTTGCGACCTCGTTCTTCTTTGCTGGTTGTTTCAACTTTAACTTCTACAACTTGTTCCACTGGTTTCTCCTTTTTTATTTGTGTAATTTTTTCTTTTAACTCTAACAACTCTTCATAAGTCTCTGCCCAACCAAAATTCATATTACCTGCTTTGTGGAATTCATGCCAGTCTTTTTTAAATTTATTCTTGAATTTTTTAAGATCAGCAATCATCCAAACAACTCCAGGTTTTAACTCCTGCACTATCAAGTGCATGGAGCGAGCAAGCTGTTCACAAGTTGATTTATCAGTCATGATTAGTCCATCCTTGATTGAGCAAAGGCTTTGATGCCTTTCTGGTTAAGAACTTCGCAAAATGCTCGAGCGTATGATTCTTTTTTCTGCATCGATTGATTAAAGTCTCCGATCCAGATTGTGTACCCACCTTCGTATGAATTTTTTCTACCGATATTTTGCTCTTTCAAAAACTTTACGAACTTCCCTCGGTTAGGCATATTGACCCAAGCAAAACCACAAACACCATCTTCCACAACCTCTTGGGTTGGTTTTCCGTTGGCAACATAATTAACAACCATTGGGTTCGGAGTGCAATTTTCTGCAGCTGCAATACCTGCTAGGTGGGCTGTTGTGTAAATGATGTTCTCTGTGTTCATTTTATTTTCCTTTCTTAAGACTGGCTATTCATTTAGTCAGTAAAGTAATTATCTCTCTTTTCTGTCATAAAGGCAACAATTCTGGCAGATTTCTTTTCTTTTAAAATCAAACATTTAAAATTAAATTTCATAATGCCTTAGTCCTCTTGGTCTGATTATGAACAGATTCTCACGAGTCCGAGTGAGTGCAACGTACCAAACCCGATTCTCCTCATCTCGGTGAGAGTTCTCCCAACTCAGCCTGCCCATGTCAGTCATCAGCACAACATTGTCAGCCTCACCACCTTTGGATTGATGGATTGTGGAGATTGCAATTCTTGGGTCTGAGAAAAACTTCTCCCCATTGCGCAAGCATGAACGTAAATACTCACGCTCTTCTGGTTGTATGCCTCGGAGCATTTGCATCCAGTCGTAGCTTTTTGCAGCTTCAGGCAAACCAAAATCTGAGAGCATGTAAGCCTCTTGTTTCTTTATTTTCGGAACATGAGCTAAAAATTGAATCATGTTCTTGGCTTCGAAATTTGTAATTTTATCCCCAGCACGCAAACGCTCCCAACTTGAGATTGCGCGAGTTTCTTCTGAGTCAAGAGAGTTTTTGCCGCCATAAGAATATCCATAGCCTTGTTGGCGTACTGATTTTTTATACCGACTCATCAGATACTTGCTCCGAGCCAAGCACAACCAGCTCCCTCCTGAAGAAAAATCTATTTGTTGCTCATCTACAATATACTCAACACAACCTTTGTCTGTGCGTGGTGACCATGGTTTAACGTATCTGTTTTTAATTCGCTTGACAACATCAAGCGCCAAACGGTGAACAGAGGTTGGGATGCGGTAGCTTTGAGGTAGAACCATGCGTTGGCCTTTGAGGTTCAAAAACTTATTAACATCTGCTCCAGCCCAACCAAAAATCGCTTGGTCATCGTCTCCTGCGATGTAAACTTCCTTGGCATGAGTTGCGGCTTTGATCGCCATTTTGTACTGGAGTGAGCTCAGGTCTTGTGCCTCGTCGATGATGCAGATATCGATGTCGAGCTCTGAGTTGTACGACTCGAGCATGTCGGTGAAATCAAACAACCCCAAATCTTTTTTATACTTCCGTAAAGAATTATCGTACTGCTTCACAGCGTGGAGCGTGAGATCATTAACAGAGGCGATCTGGTACTGCTCCTCTGGAGAGCGCAACCCGACCCGAGCCAAGCTCTCCACCCTCGAGCACTTATCCCCCAAACCATCTCCGGTGTGAATGCCCAAGTCCTCATCATAAATCCCACGGAACTCCACTCCGAGTGCTTTGCCGAGTTTCCGGTAGTGGTTGTTGGTCATGACCTCATCCCTTTGGAGTCCGAGCTCTTTGAATGCCAAAGAGTGCAGTGTCCGGAAAAACGGAAAACGAGCCTCTTCAAAACCAAACTGTTTCATTGCACGATCTTGCGCCTCGTATGCAGCTTTGCGAGTGAATGCCAAATACGCAATCTTCTCTGGGGGGACTCCTCTGGCCAAAGCATCTTCCACGATCCTGAGAAGAGTTGTGGTCTTACCAGTTCCTGGTGGTCCGAGTATTATCTGGACATTACGCATGTGTTTGTTCCTTTCTTAAAATTCTCCTGCTAAGTTTGATGGTATGTCGAGTTCGTCTGAATCGTCATAGAATTCTGGAGCTGGGACTGACCAAACTTTTACTGGCTTTTTCTTTAAACGCCAAGATGCTCTGTCGCCACCTGATTCTCGTAACCAACTCCAAACCTGATGCTGAGATAAGTATCGGAAACGTCTTGCCTCAAGATATAAAAATAAATCTTCTGAACGGAAAAACATCTTGGATGTTTCCTCGTCGTAATACGGCTTGCCATTCATTATTTCGTCTTTGTGTCGGGCTTGTACTTTCCCTGTTAAGAAAGCATCCAACATTTTCTCAAATTGACCTTGAGGCGATGCATCGTCTGGGTCTTGAACAATCTCAACCGTTGTTAACAGTTCATTGATACGTTGCTCCCACTTTGGGGCTGGGAGTTTGGAGGGACACTTGTTGAGTTTCTCGATACATATTTTTTGTAGCTGACTTTGGTCCATCAACTGAAGAGTGGTGACCTCGATGCGCTCTCCTTGCATCTCGAGATACCAACGCACAGAACTCCGGTTCTCGGTTTCGTACTTTGTGATGGAGTCGATTTGCATTGCTGCACCACCCGAGAATCCACCGATACCGAATTCACGCTTCATGCACTTGGGCTTCTCACAGTAGTTGCATATTGGGGACTGCTTGCAGGTGTAGGCGTAATCTTTTTTACTCACAGACTTTATAAGTCCATTCACCTCAGAGCTCGGCAATGGATTTTCAATTTCATAGTTAAACGCAAACAAGTCCTCTTGCCAGTCGTCGGGGTTTTTCTTCCGGAAATAAACTCCTGCATTGAACAGCGATATGTTCCGACCACCTTCCGGGAAACCCATCGTCATGATGTGCTGGAGGCAAGGTGGTCCATCCTCGAACTTGGCGGTGAGTTCAGGTTTGAATGATTGTAGCTTTTCCCAAGTTGTTCTTTTTTTCTCAGCAAGATCTAAAAACTTTTCCAGCGAGAGTTTCTTGCCTTTGTGTATTGCGTAGCGTTCGCTTTTGTCCCCGTTCCAGTAAGCGAGATTGATCCAATTGCCTCGATCCTGCGCATTGGCTCGGCTGATTTGCTTGGGGAAGATCTCCGCACCACCATAACCCATTGTCGCGGCAAACTCGTTGAGCTTGGAAACCATGTCGACTGCGGCAATTGGCGGATCACAAAACAAATACAAATGCGCACCACCACTCTTCGAACGACAAAGCACAAGTGGAGTTTTTTCTATTTTCCGCTCTAAATCTTCAAGAGTGTCGTGCAGCTTAACATCACCACGAATGTCTACATCAATTGCTCCAAAGCTGCATGAGTTGTCATCACGCAACATAATAATTCCTAAAATATAATCCTTACCACTCAAATGAGATTCAAAATGAGCCTGTGTTGGTCCCTCAGAGATCGTGATTGCTCTGCCTGCTTTTTTCCCATCTGCCTCGGTTCGCTTGACGCTGTACTGTCCGTGGGCTTTGGTGTAGCCTTGGAACAGATTCATGAAGCGTTTTAAATTGGTTACTTCCATGTTTAAGTCTTCCTTTCTAAGCAAGTCGGGGAGCCAAAGCTCCCCTTCCTCCGATTATACCGAGTGTGGGCAGTAAGTTCTGAAACTTCTGCGTGTGACGTAATTGCACGCAAAGTCCACACAATAAGTCCCGATATAAATAAACCCACTCGAGGTGCTAACACCTTCGCACTTGAGCAAACGCCCAGCATGGGCAGATAAGGGCAGTAACATCAACATAGATAAAACTAAAAACAACTTAGTCATTGCATTTTCTCCTTATTTTTTGTGTGTAAAACTTTGCTTTGGTGTTTCTTACTTTTAAGTGACCTTCTCGTCACCATCGTCAGGGTGGTCACCATTTTTAAACCACTGTGTGGCTTCAATGGCTATCTGCTTCTTTATGAATTTCATTTAGCTTTCTCCCGATAGCACTCCTGAACAATCAACTCGGTGAACCTCTCTAGCTCTGGATATAAAGTATTCTCAAGCGTACCGTTTCCAAATTCTCCAGCGTGTTGTTCAAGTATTGCCAAAAGGCCAGACTCGTTAGCAATTTCCATTATGTCTTTAACCTTCATATTATTTTCTCCCTAGGAAATGCGTTGAAATTCTTGTCCAAGAGGCTCCTGGTTTTCTAAAAGTTCAGCACACAATGCTTTCAAAAGTATCCATATTTAAACTGCGTTGAGCCTGTACGGAACCGTTCTCTTCTGATTTTAGTATTTTTTTAAAGTCCATGTTGCTCCCCTCCTTTCAAGTTTCATTGTACAGGCTCTGCTTCTATTTAAAAGCTATCAGAGCTCTCACCACTTGTCTCTTCTTGCTTAACTTGGACTTCGCCTGCTTTGACTTGTTGTTGGAACTCTCTGGCGGAAAGATAAATGTCTTTTCCGTTCGGGAGTTGCTGGATTATGCCTCCGCTGTTGGCGTCGTACAACATCTTCACTGACCACCCGAACCAAGTGCCTTGATCATTTTCTTGAGGCACTGTGGAGAGCTGATATGCGTTCCAAAAAGCTGCAGCAGGAACACGCTTATCTTGGACTTGGATCACGAGACTCTGCATCATTGAGTTCCACTGGCGAGCTTTTTTATTTTGGCTCTTGGACATGCTGATTGAAGCTGGAGCGTATGAATCGTCCTCACCCAAAACATAAACAAAAAACTCTGATGTTGGAACAATCTCATTGCCTTCTGTGGTGATGTGCTCTCCCCGAGGCCCACGCTCACAAGCTACGAGGCATTCACTCGAGGCTCCGTGGTCAGCAACAAAACCTCCTCTGTTGGCTTTCCACTCAAGGTGTGCTTTGCGGAAACTGATCGGGACAACTGTGATGCCTTTGTCTCCATCATACAACTTATCAGTAACATTGTTGAAGATTAAACCTTGCTCAGCACCTTCAATGTACGCACCATCACGTTTGTTGACTTGGGGGCTGAGTGCTTGGAGAATGCTCAAGCGCGGGATCATTATGTCGTCTTTGGTGATGTTCTCTAATCCGAGACCAGCGTCTGCGAGCAGGACTGATTCATCAAAAACCACAACTTCACTACTTTCTTTTTTTGCTACTTCGTTTTTAGCCATGTTGTTTATCCTTTTTTAATGTTGGCACGTCTGCCAGTGAATACGCGAAAAAGTTCCATTGGAACATCTTTGCCAGCCTCCATGCGCTCTTTGACGAAGCCATTAAGCGTTTGGGGATGGACAGCTGTTGCTTGCTTGTAGTTCAGATTGTGATCACGGAGTTGATCTGTAAAATTCTTACAGTCTTGCTCCTCACCACGACCGAACTTAACCTCAACTGCGCTTTTAATTAAATCTGCGCCACCGTTCTCACGCAACCAATTAAAACACTGCTGTTGCAGCACTATGAGCTCCGCACGCACACTTTCCTCTTTTGCGCGTTCAATTGCGCCTGATGAGGGGATGGTGGCTTGTATGATGGGTTTGACCTCGATGGAGAAGCCGTCTGTTAATTCAAACGACCGCATATTGAGTTCTTGCATCATGTCGGGGACATCGTGCTCTGCCAACATTCTGAGATTCTGCTTCTTTTGCTTCAGCAACTCTTCATCACGTTCGATCTGTTTTTCTAGATCAACCATCTTCTGAGCCAAATCCGCTAATGCACCTATTTCTTTATTGGATGCTGGTGCCACATCCGCGAGCAGATCTATTTCCATTACATTGTGTTCCTTTCTTATTTACGAAGCTCAAGTGCCACAGGCATGTACCAACCTTTGCGCCTGTCACGCTCTCCTTCTTCCATGTTGCGCTCCCAACGGAGCACTCTTACTGTTGGGGATTTTTCGGAGGCAATCATACAACAGATCATCACCGCGATTGGATCCCCACCTCCTGGCCAGAGCAGATAATCCTCTGGGCTGAAGTCTTTCATTATCTCACGAGCTTTGCGGATGCTTGGTGCGGGAACGAACTGGGGCTGATCACTTGCCTCGAAAACAACTTCCAACGCACCATAACGTGCAGCATCAGACAAATCCGGTGTCCAGCCAAACTTGTTGCGGACTGGGCGATTAACTACATAAACTTTTTGCACTTTCTGTCCTTTCTCATTTGTTGAAGGTTTATTATGCCTGAACGCGGGCACAAAAGAAACAAAAATCTTGCCCAACGAAACCAGAGAACCCAGACTTTGTGGTTTCGCAGTTGTTTTTGGACCCGTCCTTGGAAAATCATAGATAAGTATAAGGGAAGATTTTTTGTTGTTTTTTATTTTTTAAAATTCTCAGGTTTTTGTGGAGTCTGGTTTCGTTGGTGTGTTTTATTTAATTAAATCAAAGACATAAGAGTGGAACCGAACCCGAAACCTAAAGATAAACGAAACCGCATCTCTGGTTTCGATTTATTGTAAGTCTTTGTTTTTAATGAGAACATAGTTGTTGCCTTTATGACAGAAAAGAGAGATAATAACTGCATTGGGAAGAATAACTCCCTTAACTGAGAAAGGAAAAACGAAATGGCACAACGTGAAATAAAATATGAAAGCCCAGCACACAAAATCTTTGAAGGCAAAGGTGAGTACAAAGATAATGATGTTATAGCGATAGCATTTGAGTCAAAAAACTACGGCACTCTGCATCGTTTTTACACTTTAGGCAGTGTTGTTGGATACGCAATCGATAATTGCAAATGCCCATTTGAGTCAGTTGAAAGAGAAAAAGAGCTTGGTCATGAAATTCACTGGGCAAACCAAAACTCAAGCATGATTACTAGCCATGAACGTGCGCAGGAATATTCATTCATGCAAAAGCATGGCGATAAAATTAAATTCCACGGCAAGACTTTTGAGATTGTCCCAACACCAAATAACAACATATCTCTTAAATTAGTATAGTCATCAGGGAGCTTCGGCTCCTTGTTTAACTTAGAAAGGAAATAAAATGTTTTGTACAGTATTCCAAAAAGACAGGTACGACGCAATCAAAGTTGTTGCTTCAGTTGAAGTAGAAACCACCAACGAGCAAGAAGCTCTGAACGAGGCTTACTCCCTGACCCAAACCGTTAACCGCTGTTGGTGGCAGAATGATGGCGTGATGAGTTTGTTTTCAGGCGATGGTTGCCCTTCAACCTCGGTGGGGGACATTATCGCGACCCCAAGCGCATTCTATCAGGTTGAACCAGTTGGGTTTGCGGAAATTGAAGACATCACTAAAATAATTAACTTTTAAAGGAGTCTGCAAAATGTTTTTAAAAGTAATGATAAATTTCGGGTTATTCCTTATTATCACCGTTCTGCTGGCTGTTGTTCTTTTGGAATGGTCAGTGGGTTGTGGTGAGCCAATCTACAAAGCAGATGGGAGTTGGGAGACTGGAGAGTGCATGTTCTACGATAATGAGATAAAAAAAGGAACTTGGCGGTGAGGTTTAAAGTATAATTTGTTTACTCCATTTCAAGGTGTTTGGCCCAGATTAAATTCTGGGCTTTTTTTATTTTCTAAAATAAGACATAATTACTTCAGTTTTAAAACAGTTGACCACTGAATAGAAAGGTTCTGAACAAAAAACTATGCCTCCAGAGAACAAAAAAAGAATCGGCAGACCACCAAAGCCAAAAACCCAGCAAACAGTTGTTCAACGTCCTATCAAGGACGGCAGACCTGTTAACCCAGAAACCTGGGACGGGAGATTCCAATCAGTTGAGCCTTTGGATGTTCAAAAACCAGCAAGGCAAAAACGCTACAAATGGAATCATCACGCCACAATCAACTGGATCATGGGTCAGGCAGACCCTGTAGGATTTCTGGCGGCAGTTATGCAGGGTAAAGAAATGTTCCCTGTTTATACAAAAGATCCTGAGGGGATAGCAACCAAGTCTGGGAAAATATCCGCAGACCCAGAGTTAAGAGTTCTGGCGGCAAAGACTTTGCTGGGCAAATGCGTCCCGGATTTGAAAGCTGTGGAAATTAAAGCACAGGTACAACAAACACGAGTTTTGGACATAAACAGAATAACAGATGACGACCTCGACACAATTGAAAGAGTTCTTGAACACGCTATCATTGACGGAGGTGAGAGCGGAGAGGATGAGGAGATCGTTGAAGGAATTTACCAAGAGATCTTGGGGAACGATTGAACCAGGACGAGAGTTCCATGACAACTGGCATATAGACGCAATAAGCGAACATTTGCAAGCGGTTGTGGAAGGTAAAATCCGGAGACTGATTATAAACATCCCTCCTCGGCACATGAAGTCGATATCAGTGGCGGTGGCTTTGCCTGCATGGACTTGGACCATTCAACCCGAGAAGCGGTTTTTGTTTGCATCTTACGCGAGCTCTCTTTCCATCCGAGATTCAGTTAAGTGTAGACGGTTGATCGAGTCTCCTTGGTACAAAGATCATTTCGGAGGGATGTTCTCGCTCACAGGTGACCAGAACCAAAAACAACGGTTTGAGAATGATAAAACAGGGCAAAGGATCGCAACCTCTGTGGATGGGGCTTTGACAGGAGAGGGTGGAGATATAATTGTTATTGATGATCCTCACAATGTCCGAGAGGCTGAATCTTCCACAGTCAGACAGGGAGTCCTGGAGTGGTGGGACCAAGCAATGCAAAC
>Ga0307986_10000664_pt1 | contig 25185 bp, 25 predicted proteins | sample EllFjometageno82_FD_203170 | JGI IMG/M metagenome (GOLD analysis project Ga0307986, IMG submission 203170) | Marine microbial communities from Ellis Fjord, Antarctic Ocean - #82 | ecosystem: Environmental > Aquatic > Marine > Unclassified | place: Southern Ocean | collected 2014-10-09 | reverse complement strand
ATCATTTTCAATTTTTCCATGAAGTAGGGCCACTTTGTTAGGAAAAAGCTTTTCTAAGAATTTATGTTTATTAACAGAAGATTGATGATCTAATTTCTTTGACTCCTCGATTAAAGGACATACCCAAAAAATTTGATTACCTTCCTTAATTTCCTTTTTCACAAATTTTAAAACATCTTCAATTTTACTTTCCAGCTTACTATAGGTTTTGACTTCTTTTCTATTGCTTGGTTTTTCTTTTATTAAAGAGACATCCATATCACCATAAACTGACATGGTTAAGGTACGGGGAATTGGTGTTGCCGACATTAGTAAGACATCACAATTATCACCACCTTTATCAGATAAAAGTTTTCTTTGCCTCACTCCAAATTTATGTTGCTCATCTATTATTATGTAACCTAACTTTGCAAAAATTATTTTTTTTTGAAAAATAGCATGTGTACCAAAAACTATGTCCGTTTTATTTTCTTTTAAATTTTTAATAATTCTTTTTTTTTCAATATTTTCACATTTGCTTGATAATAACTCTATAGAAATATTTTTAGGAAAAAGATTTTTTGCGAGTTTATAGTGCTGTTTAGCTAAAATCTCAGTGGGAGCCATTAATGCTACTTGAAAACCAGAACTAATGACATTTAATGCTGAAATTAATGAAACTATAGTCTTGCCACTACCAACATCGCCCTGCAAAAGCCTAAACATTTTACTTTTGGACAGTAAATCTTTGTTTATATCAATTAATGAATTTTGCTGGTCGTTTGTTAGTTTAAAGTTTAATTTATTAGTGATTTCATTATATGATTTATTATTAAATTTTTTTGATTTTTTTTTTATTTTTTTTATTTTTTTTCTTATTTCTGAATTTACTAAAAAAGAGGCTAATATTTCATCGTAGGCTAATCTTTTATAGAAACTCGACTTATAATTATCTATATTTTTCGGATCATGCAGCTTAACAATGGAGTTATTCCAGCTTTCATTTTCAAACATTTTCAAAATATTTTGGTTATGCCATTCATTTAATGTAGGTAAATTTTTTAATATTTGATTAATAATTTTATTGTAAATTTTTTCACTAATGCCATCTGTCAATGAATATTTATTATGGATCACCTCTATTAATGAGCTATCTTTTGAGACATATGTTGGATTTGTAATTTGATATCGACCCTTATAAGAGGTAATTTTTCCACTTATACTTACCTGTTCATTTAAGGGTAAGATTTTTCTTACATAACCCTCATAACTATTAAAGAAAATACAATCAATTTTACCAGTTTCATCTTCACAATTTACTTTATTAGGCAAATTTTTTATTCTTGGAAATTGATATTTAGTAGGGAATATTTTTATAGTCTGAACATCTCCAATTTTAAGATCACAAATATTACTTGTTAAACTTCTATCTGTGTACGATTTTGGTAATCTCCACAATAAATCAAAAATATTATTGACTTTTTTCTTTTTCAAAATCTCCATGGTTTTCTTACCAACACCACTCAATTTTGTTAAATCTGATAATAAATAATCATAATTATTTATATTTTCCATGATAAATCTAATATATTAAATTTTATCATGATTAATATAACGAATTTAAAAAAAAAAATTATCTATAGATCTAATTACAGGGGAACAAAGGAAATGGATAAATTGTTGGGATCTTTTGCTAAAAAGTATATCAACATATTAAATAATGAGGAGTTACAACATTTATGTGACCTATTAGATTTAGATGATGAAAATCTTTATAAATATAATCAAGGTCAAGAAATAATAATTGAAATTAATACAAACAATATAACTGAACTGTTTAAAAATTATAAATATGTAACTGAATAATGGCGGAGAGACTGAGATTCGAACTCAGGAAAGAGTTGCCCCTTTGCCGGTTTTCAAGACCGGTGCATTCAACCGCTCTGCCATCTCTCCGTTGGCTAGGTTTTATGGGGTTTATAGAATCTTTTCAACTTAAAAGACACACGTAGAAAAATATTTTTTTTGATGATATTATTATATATACCAATATATGTATTAATTTTTACTGTTTTAATCAATTCAAAATATATAAATGAAAAATTTAGTTTTAGGATCTGCTTGTTGGAATAAAAAAGATAATTCCTATAATTTTGTAAAGTCTCTTAGAAAGTGTTATTCAGGAGATGTTTACTTTATTGTAAATAATAATCTCGATCAAGACACTGATGATTTCTTTCATAAATATAGAATTAAAAAAATAATTACTAATGTTAAAGGAAAAAAAATTCAAAAAGAAAGATTTAAAATTTTTTTAGATTTCTTAAGTAGCAATAATTACGAAAAAATTTTTATATCAGATACTAGGGATGTTATTTTTCAAAATAATCCTTTCCTAAATATAAAATTTGATAAATTAAATTTCTTTTTTGAGGATAATATAATTAAAAATTGTGAACATAATTCACGATGGATTAAAAAGACATATGATATAAAAATTTACGATGAAATAAAACTTAATCAAATATCATGCAGTGGTACTACAATGGCATATAGAGATGAAATGATAAAATATTTGCAACGTATGGTTTTTCATATAGAAAATTATAAATATTTTTCATTTTTCAATAATCCTCATGATCAAGGATGGCACAATTACATTGTTCATAAAGAAAAAAAGATTTTAGAGTATAAAAAATTTGTAAATCAAGATGGCTTTCTAGCTACATTGGCTCAATCGAATACGGATGATTTTATTTTTTCAGATGTGCTTAAAACTAAAGATGGACTTATATTTGATGTAGTTCATCAATATGATAGAAAAAAATTTTATGATTTAATGCCGAAAATAATAAAAAATTTAGTTGATTAAAAAATAAATTCATATTTTTCTGACCTAATTATATAATTGAATTAATTTAAAAATATTAACTAAATACTAAATTAATATGGTTATAATTATAAATAGATGAAAAATCAGTTATGAATTAAGACTTTTAATTGAGCAAAGATTTAGTAACTAATACCTTAAATATCAATATCATGAAAAATCAAAACTTCAATAAAGGTATAACTTTAACAGCTCTAGGATCTTTTTGGTGGGGTGTAATAGGAGTTATTTATTTTAAATACGTAGCTTTTGCAGGATCGATTGAGGTTGTAATCCATCGTTGTATTTGGACATCTGTAGTTTTGATCTTATCAACATTCTATTTTTCTAAATGGGATATATTTTTAAAGATTATTACAAATAAGAATAAACTTATTTGGTTATTTTTTTCTAGTTTATTAATATTTATAAATTGGGCTACGTGGATATATGCTATAGGGACAAATAGAATTATTGATGCAAGTTTTGGATATTTCGTAATGCCAATACTAAGTGTTTTTTTAGGATACATTTTTTATAACGAAAAAATTAATAAGAAAAGAAGTCTTTCTATTTTATTAGTTTTAATCTCTATCATTTTACTTTTGATTATTAGTTTTGACTCTATCCCATGGGTTGGAATAATTGTTGCACTCAGCTGGGGGTTTTATAACCTATTAAGGAAAAAAATTAATGTTGATACAGATATTGGACTTTTAATTGAGAGTCTTTTTATATTACCTTTTGCTCTATTCTCCTTTTACATAATTTTTCAAAATAATTTAAATGATTTCAATTTTAACAGCCCTTCGTTACTGATGCTTGCTGGCCCAATGACAGTTATTCCACTTTTTTTGTATGTTAGGGGTGTTGAGCTTTGTGGGCTAGGACCTACAGGAATGATCTTTTATATAACACCAACTTTTCAGTTCTTACTTGGTTTTTTTTACTACAATGAAGAATTTTCGTTAGAAAAATCAATAAGTTTCATTTTAATATGGATTGCTGTAATTATTTATCTTAAAGATTTGTATGAAGATTTTTAAAATTTTTATAACTGCCCTAATAGCATCCTCTTTTTACTTACCAGTAAATGCTGAGGATTCTACTTTTAATGAATGGTTAAAAAATTTTAAAATTTATGCATTAAATCAAAATATTTCAGAGGCTACTTATGACAATGCGATGTCAGATGTTGTATTTCTACCAAAGGTTTTAGAATATGACCGCTTTCAACCAGAATTTTATGAAGATACAAAAACATATATATCCAAAAGAACCTCCACACAAAAAGTTAAAAAAGGTCTTAGTATTCATTTAAAAAATATAGATTTTATAAATTCTATAGATAATAAATTTTCTGTTGAAAAAAGTTTATTACTAGCACTAATGGGTATAGAAACAAATTTTGGTACTTATGTTGGTAAAATGGATATTCTATCTTCATTAGCAACACTAAGTTTTGATAAAAGAAGGTCTAAATTTTTTACGAATGAGTTAATTACTATACTTAAGCTTGTAGAAGCTGGGACAATAGATCATAGGATTTTATATGGTTCTTGGGCAGGTGCTTTTGGAAATTTTCAATTTATGCCTACTACTATAGATAAGTATGCAATTGATTATGATAAAAATAATATTATTGAATTAAAATCAATAGAAGACTCTTTTGCTTCTGCTGCAAACTATATTAATAAAATCGGGTGGAAAAAAAATGAACCCTGTTTCATAAAAGTTAAATTAGCGTCAGATATACCAAAAAAAATTCTAAATACATCAGCAAAAAAAATACATAATAAAAATAATTTTAAAATGTTAAAGAAATATATAATTAACTATGAAGATATGAATATAAACGATTCACTTATTGGGGCCATAATAACACCTGATAAAGATATCATTCCTAATTCAGAAAATTTAGAGCCAGCGTTTATAGTTTTTGAAAATTATGAGAAAATACTACATTGGAACAGATCCTTAAGATTTGCTTTAGCCGTATGTACATTAAAAGAAAAATTCGATAATGAATTATAAAAACTTTTTTTTATCAGTTATCTTTTTATTTTGCGCAAGTTGTGCCACTAATAATCAATCAATAAATAAAAAAAATTATATTTTAAAAAAGGGCTTTGCAAACAAAGGATTTACTATAGTTTTTAACCAAAATTATTATGATAATGGTTTAATTTCTAAAAAAATTGATGAACGTAGCTTAATAATATTTCAAAAAAATTTAAAAAAAAATACACCTGTTAAAATTACTAATATGCTTAATAATAAATCTCTAATAGCAAAAATTGGTATGGATTCTGATTATCCTGCATTTAATAATTCTGTAATTTCAATAAGGATAGCAGATGAATTAGATTTAAATATAGAGGAGCCTTATATAGAAATAATAGAGATATCAAAAGACTCTATGTATATTGCAAAAAAAGCTAAAACTTTTGATGAAGAAAAAAATGTTGCAAAAAAAGCACCTGTTAAAAATATTGCTATCAATAATTTGAATTCAATCAATCTAAACGATAAAAAAATAATTAAGAGAAAGTTTGCTTATGAGATTAAAATTGCTGATTTTTTTTTTCATGAGACTGCAAAACTGATGGTTAGTAGAATCATTAATCAAACAGCTGTTAAAAATGTAAATATTAAAAAAATTAATAAAGAAAAATACAGGGTTTTACTTGGTCCGTTTGATGGGATTAATTCTCTACAAAAATCGTATAATGATATAAGCATACTTGAATTTGAAAATATTGAAATTATAAGAAATGATTAAATTAAAATTTTTAACCTTAATAACAATCGTACTATTACTGCCTCATAATTCTAAGGCAGCATTAGAAATAAATGCTAGAACAGCTATTTTACAAGATTATTTATCTGGAGAAATTTTATACGAAAAGGATGCTGATAAATCTATCTATCCTGCATCAATGACAAAAATCATGACTGCGATTATTGCTTTTGAATTAATCAAAAGTGGAGATTTAGCTATGAACGACAAGTTTATGGTATCTGAAAATGCTTGGCGACTATCTTCGGCTGGTTACTCTTCAATGTTTATAATGGTTGGTGATGAGGTGAGTGTTGAAAATTTACTTAAAGGAATAATTATTGCATCTGGAAATGATGCCTGTGTAGCCCTAGCCGAGGGCATTGCTGGTACAGAAAAAGAATTTGCACTATTGATGACTGCAAAAGCGAAGGAGATAGGTATGATAAATACTAATTTTGCTAATTCCTCAGGAATAAATAACACTGAAAATAATTCTACAGTTAGAGATATTATGATTATGTCAAAATATCTTATTAAAAATTATCCAGACGAGTATAAAATGTTTTCTGAAAAAAAATTTACATGGGATAGGACGGGTGGGGATCCAATATCTCAAGGAAATAGAAACCCGCTTTTATATAAAAAATTTGGTGTGGATGGAATTAAAACTGGTTATCTAGCAGTTGAAAAATATTCTCTAGCTTCGTCTGTTTACAGGAATGGCAGAAGGTTAATTGCTGTAGGTAGTGGTTTTAACACAAAAAAAGATAGGTCTAAAGAAAGTGCTAAACTTTTAACTTGGGGTTTAACAAATTTTGATTTAATAAAAATAGCACAATACGACGAACCAATTGGAAATATGGAAGTTTGGTTGGGTAAGAAAGATGTTGTTGAGACTTATGTGAATAAAGATATTTACAAAACAATACCAAAAGCGAGAAAAAAATTTTTACAAGTATCCATTAATTATAATGGACCAATAGAAGCGCCCATTAAGAAAGATGACATTATTGGTAAATTAAAAATTATGTATAAAAATGAACTCATTGATGAGTATGATTTACTAGCATTTGAAGATATTAAAAAATTGAATATAATATCTAGATTAATCAAATCTATTAATTTCCTAATTTGGGGCGATGTCTAAAAAACCACTTATTGTTTTTGAGGGTATTGAGGGAAGTGGTAAGTCGCTTCACATAAAAATTATAGCAAAATATCTAACTAGACAAAAAAAAAGCTTTATTCAAATTAGAGAGCCAGGTGGTAACAAAAACTCTGAGAAAATTCGAAAACTAATACTTGATAATAAATCAACATTTAACAAAAACACAGATCTACTATTATATTTATCTGCTAGAAGTGAAAATATCGATCTTATCAAAAAAAACTATGGAAAAAAAATTATACTGATCGATAGATTCGTAGATTCAACTTTAGCTTACCAACATTATGGTATGGGTATTAATATTAAGTTTATTAAAAGTATTAATAATTTTTTATTAAGAGGTATAAATATTCATTTTACTTTCTTACATTTGGTTTCACCAAAAAATATGAAAAAAAGACTTCTTAAAAGAAAAATACTGAATAGATATGATCAATTTAGTGCAAGTTTTTATAAAAAAGTACAGAATGGTTTTATCAAAATTTTAAAAAAAAAACCAAAAAAATATTTAAAAATTGATTCCAATTTAAGTATTAACGATAATCAAAATATAATTTTAAATAAAATTAAAAAAATAATATAGAAATGCATTTAAATCCTTCAGAAAATAGAAAACTTTTGGAAATGAGTTCATTTTTTAATGAAATCAAAAATCTCCATAATCAAAAAATAATGCCCAATAAAATTTTATTTTCAGGTAAAAAAGGCCTTGGTAAATCAACATTGGCCTACCATATGATAAATTATATTTTATCACAGAATGAGGATTATAAGTATAATGTTGAAAAATTTGAAATTAATAAAGAAAATAAATCTTATAAATTAATTCAAAATCAATCTCATCCTAATTTTTACTTAATAGATTTAATTGAGGAAAAAAAAAATATTGATGTTGCTCAAATACGCAAAATGATAACCTACACAAATAAATCTTGTTTTAATAATATGCCCAGGTTTATTCTAATTGACAATATTGAAAGCTTAAATAAAAACTCCGTTAACGCTTTACTAAAAGTAATTGAAGAGCCTAATGATGGAATTTTTTTTATCTTGATCAATAATAATGAAAAAACAATTCTTCCTACATTAAAATCAAGATGTTTAATCTTTAAAATTAACCTTACATTTAATCAATCAGTAGATATAGCCAAACAATTACTTAATAAGGATATCCTTAATTCCATTAATCATGATATTTTAAATTACTATATTGCTCCTGCAGAAATCATTAATCTATTTAATTTAGCTGATGATAAAAAGATAAACCTTTTAGAATATAATTTAGAGAGTTTATTAGAATTATTAATTAATAATGGATATTATAAAAAAAATAAAGTTATAAAAAAAATGATACTAAATTTTATCGAATTATTTTTTTTAAAAAAATACAAAATAACTAACACTAAAAATTCTATATTAAGCCTTTATCAGAATTTTCTTAACAAAATTAATGATATGGAAAAATTTAATTTAGATGAAGAAAGTTTATTTATTGAGTTTAAGTCCAAATTATTGCATGAATAAAAATTATTATATAACCACACCAATATACTACCCTTCTGCAAGACCGCATATGGGTCATGCCTACACGAGTATTATTGCTGATTTCTTTGCAAGGTTTAAACGTATTGATGGTTACAGTGTTCACTTTCTTACTGGTACAGATGAGCATGGGTTGAAAATTCAAAGAGCTGCTGAGAAAAATAAAACTAATCCATTAGTTTTCTGTAATGAAATTAGTCAAACATTTAGAGATTTATCAAAAAAATTAAACTTATCTAATACAGACTTTATAAGAACCACCGAAGATAGACATAAAAAAACTGTTCAATTTATTTGGTCTGAGTTAGAAAAAAATGATAATATTTATTTATCAAAATATTCTGGTTGGTACTCCGTATCTGATGAAGCTTTTTATAATGAAGATGAAATTAGTGAAAAAGATGGCAATAAGATAGCAATTTCCTCTGGGTCGACAGTTGAATGGATAGAAGAAGAGTCTTACTTTTTTAGATTGTCAAAGTGGCAGGATAAACTACTAGATTATTATAAAAAAAATCCTAACTTTATATGCCCGCTATCTAGAAAAAATGAGGTTGTTAATTTCGTAGAAAGTGGTCTTAAAGATCTATCTATTAGTAGACAGGCATTTTCATGGGGGATTAAAGTTCCTAGTAATCCAAAACATGTTATTTATGTTTGGCTTGATGCTTTAACAAATTATATCAGTGCTCTTAATTATCCCGACACTAATGATGAACTATTTAAAAAATTCTGGCCAGCTTCTGTACATTTAATAGGAAAAGATATTCTGAGATTTCATGCCATTTATTGGCCAGCTTTTTTAATGGCTGCTAATATTCCCTTGCCAGATAAAGTTTTTGGTCATGGATGGATATTATCTGGAGATGAAAAGATGTCTAAATCTAAGGGTAATATTTTGGACCCTTTAGATATAATAGAAACTTATGGTTTAGATCCTTTAAGATACTACTTAATTAAAGAAGTTTCATTTGGTAATGACGGAAATATATCTCAAGAGAAGTTAGAAGATTGTATTAATAGTGATCTCGCTAACAACTATGGAAATTTATGTCAAAGAGTTACTGCTTTCGCTGAAAAGAATTGTTCTTTAAAAGTGCCCTCAAATAAAATGCTTAATGAAGATGATCTAACAATATTAAATAAGTTTACTGAAAATTTATCAATAATAAGAAATGAAATTGATAAACAAAATATTAATTTTTATATAGATTTTATTGTTAATGCTTTATTTGAGGCCAATAAATACTTTAATGATCAAGAACCTTGGAAGAAAAAAGATGACAAAGAAAGGTTAGATGCAATTGTCTACACAGCTCTTGAAATAATTAGAAAGATTTCATTTATGCTTTACCCAATTATTCCTGATTCAATAGAAAAAGCTCTAAAAATTTTTAATCTTAAGCCCATTGATATTATTTTTGAAACAATAGCTGTTCATACATTATTAAAACCAGGAGATAATATTAATAAAATTGAAATATTATTTAAGAAAATAGAAAAAAAAAATGATTGATTCACATTGTCATTTAGACCATGAGCCTTTATTTGAAAATATCAATGAAGTTATTAAACGATCTAAAGATGTGGGTATTCAAAAATTATTAACCATTAGTACTACGTTAGCTAGTTTTGATAAGATAAAAGATTTAGTAAATATTGATCCAATAATTTTTGGCACATTTGGCATTCATCCGCATGAAACTGAAGCTAATGAGGTCAATAAAGAAATGTTGATTGAGACAATAAATAAATACAAAAAAATAGTCGGTGTAGGAGAAACTGGTTTAGATTTTTTTTATAATCATAGTAACAAAAAAAGACAAATTGAAAGTTTTAAAGATCATCTAGATGCTTCAATCGAGCTTAAAATACCTATTATTATACATTCAAGAAATGCTGAAGATGAAACTTTCAATATACTCAAATCTTATAATAATAAAAATTTAAAGATATTAATGCATTGCTTTACTGGATCTCTTGATTTTTCTAAAAAATTATTATCTCTTGGAGCTTTTTTTTCTGCTAGTGGAATAATCACTTTCAAAAATAGCATTGATTTGCAAAATACATTTAAAACAATTCCATTAGATAGATTGCTTATTGAAACTGACAGTCCTTACCTCGCTCCAATCCCAATGCGTGGTAAAAAAAATGAACCTAGTTATATCAAGCACACCTTGGAAAAATTATCCATTATTAAAGAAAAGTTGCCTGAAGAAATGAGTATTTTGACTAGCAAGAATTTTAATTCATTATTTAATCTCTGAATTATTCTCATGTTTACAAAATTTATTATTCTTGGTAGCGGGAGCTCATTAGGTGTACCAAGAGCCGATGGTTATTCTGGTGCATGTAATTTAAAAAATAAAAAAAATCATAGATCGAGGTGTTCTGCATTAATACAATTTGGAAATGAAAATTTTTTAATAGATACATCTCCTGATTTAAGACAGCAGTTATTGAGCAATCAAATCAAATCTATTAGTAAGGTTTTTTATACACATCTCCATGCAGATCAAACTCACGGTATAAACGATTTACGAGCTTTTTTTTTAATCAATAAAAAAAAAATACCAATCTATGCTGATAAAAAAACAGCAAGATATTTAAATACAACTTTTAAATATTGTTTCCAAGCATCATCTGATTATCCATCAATATTAAAATTATCTGTTCTTAAAAATAATCATACATTTAAAAAAAAAAATCGAAAAATTTTAATTGAATGTATTGCTGTAGAACATGGTAAAATTGATAGCTTATGTTATATAATTAATAAAAAACTAGCCTATGCTAGTGATATTAGTTTATTTTATAAAAAAGATCTTAAAAAACTAACCAAACTAGATTACCTTGTTATTGATTGTCTTTGGTATAAAGATCATTCTGCTCATTTTAATCTAAATCAAGTTTTAGATCTTGTTAAAACATTAAAACCCAAAAAAACTATTTTAACAAATATGCATAGTGATCTTGATTATGATGTTCTTAAAAAGATTTTACCTAAAAATGTAATACCCGGATATGATGGAATGAAATTTATTTTATAAAATTAGTTCAATTTCATTAATTATTTTTTTTGAGAGTGGAGTAACAAATGAATTAAACGTATTATGTATTTTTCCTTCTTTATTGATCAATATTTTATGAAAATTCCATTTTGGAACAGTAGAACTCCCGTAGTTATCTTTAGCCCACTTATATATTTCATGAGAATTTTTACCTTTAACATCAACTTTACCAGTCATGGGAAAAGTGATATTGAAATTTGTTTCACAAAAGTCTTTAATTTCTTTATTTGACCCTGGTTCCTGTCCCCCAAATTGATTTGATGGTATACCCAAAACAACTAAACCATTTTTTTCGTATTTTTCATATAAGGACTGAAGTTCTGTATATTGTTTGGTAAAACCACATTTACTGGCAACATTAACTAGAAGAATTGTTTTTCCTTCAAATTGACTTAAGTCTAATTCTTTGCCATTTATATTCTCAATGTTAAGATCAAAGAATAACTTTTCGTATTTTGCATCGACTTTATTGAAAAAGGAAAACATAATTGTAAATATTAATAATATTAAATAATTTTTATTTACCATAAATTACTTTTTTATTGCAATTGATAGTGTAAAATATCCAAATATTGTTGACAATAAAGATCCAGCTAAAACACCAATTTTAACACCGTCTATATATTGAGTACTCTCAATAAATGCTAAATTACCTACAAATAAACTCATGGTAAAACCTATCCCTGTTAAAATTGAAACTCCATATAAACTAAACCAATTTGAATTGTCGGGCATTTGTGCAACTCCAAATTTAACTGCAAAAAATGAAAACAGCATAACACCGACTTGCTTACCAATAAATAATCCCAATACTATTCCAAGAGGCACCGGCATCATCAATGAAGACAACGTTAAACCCTCTAATGAAACACCAGCATTAGCAAAAGCAAATAAAGGCATAATCATAAACGCTACATAAGGACTTATTGCATGCTCAATTTTTATCAATAAAGAAAAATCCCTATCTTTAATTCTATGAGGTATGGTTGATGCAAGTAGAACACCAGCTATTGTTGCATGAATTCCAGATTTATAAGTAAAGAACCACATAAAAATTCCAATTAAGAGATAAGGTGTAAACTTTTTTACTCCAAATTTATTTAATATCAGTAGAAATATATATGAAATTAAAATTAAGCTTAAATAACTAATACTAAGGTCTCCAGAATAAAAGAAAGCAATAATTAAAATTGCCCCAAGGTCATCAATGATCGCCAAGGCTGTTAAAAAGATTTTCAAAGAAATAGGAACTCTAGACCCTAGTAATGATAAAATACCTAAAGAAAATGCAATATCAGTTGCAGATGGAATAGCCCAGCCATTTAATGTTTCAGAGTTTTCAAAATTAATAGCTATATAAAAAAGAGCAGGGACAACCATGCCACCAATAGCAGCGATTATTGGTAACATTGCTTTTTTTAGATTAGAAAGCTCACCTTGAATAAATTCTCTTTTAATTTCTAAGGTTACAAAAAAGAAAAAAACAGCCATAAGCAAATCATTTATCCAATGGTGTATAGAGAGTTTTAAACCAAATTCATTAATACCTATAAAAAAATATTTTTCTAAAGTATTAAAATAAAGATCACTAAAATGTGAGTTACTAATAAATAAAGCAATTATAGCTGCTACTAAAAGTATAAGTCCGCTTGCTGCCTCTAATTGAAAAAACCATTTAAAAGGTTTGGATAAATTTTTAATCATAAATGTAAGTTAAATTAAATCTCTAATAAATAATTCAAAGTCTTTTATACTTTCATACAAATTATAAAGTATAAATTCAAGATCTGGGACAATTTTACCTAGTGGATACTTAAAGGTGTCTATGAGAATAATCAGTGCTACAAGTGAGATTAAAAAAACAATAGTTAAATTTAGTAATTTGTTATTTTTTTTACTTTTAATCTTATTGATTTCTTTCTCTTTAGTTTTTTCCTCTTCTGTAGATGGGGTTATTATAGTGTTAATAGCGACATCATTATCCTCTTCTATGGTATTATTTGCTTTAGCTTCCCTTGTCTCAAAGAGTTCTAGGCTTTCATCTGCTGATATTTTCACTTTTTGATCTTCTATTATGCTTTTGAAAAACCATTTGTAGTTACAGCTACTACATTGAAGAAGCCTTCCTTTTTCGGGTATCAATTTTTGATCAATATCAAATTTTTTATTACAATTTAGGCAAGGTATGATCATCTAACTTATATAACAGATTATTTTAAAAATGCTTTATTTTAGATATTATTTATTCTTTGAAATAACCAATATTTTATGTATTTTTATCTTAATCAGCATTTAGTAAAGCATGGGTGTACATTTTTTTTGAGGCTAGTTTCTACATCAAACAGAGGACTATTATTACTCTACACATTTAATAATAAATTATCATAATAGGGGTATTCCTCACACGAAATATAATTATACATCTCTAGAAACCTGTTGATTTATTTGTCTAAGGATGCGTAAACTTAAACTCAAATACTATTTTACAACATATTTAAAATACCCTCCATTACCCACATGGCCTTCTATAATGCTGTAGGGGACCTAATCTAAGATTAATTCTTATACTTTTTTTCTTAGTGTCTTTAATTTTATTTGTATATATATAATTATACTAATATGAATTTATTTTATTATTTAAAGCTTCTTTTTAAAACTTTTTTTTCAAATATTAATCCAAATAATTCTTTTTTGAGAGATCTTAAATGTAATACAATAGCAGCTCTTCGTAATATAAGGTTTTCTATAAAAAATTGCTTAAATAAACCTACAAAATTTGAAGATAAAGATGTTTATTCCAGATATTGGAATAACGCTTCTATACACTTAAGGTTTGCCCTAAATTATTATAAACCAATTGATTTAATAAATTCATCAATTATTAAGATTGCGGTATCTGGATTTGGTAAAAAAAATAACGATTTAAGAGAAGAGGAAATGGTAAAGAATGAATTTCTTTATAAGATTGCTAAAGAAATTAATAAAAAATTTAAAAAAGTTGACTTTAGTAGTATTTTTAATTGGCTTGATATTTATTTTAGCAGTCTAGACTCAACCATCATAGGCAAGGATCTAAGTGATAAAATTAAAGATTTATCTATTTTAGAAATTGGTGCAGGTCTTGGAATGAATGCTTATTTATATCCATATTACACAACAAAGCCATATTATATCTATGATCTATATGAAATGAACTGTGTACAAAAAAAAATTCATTCTATTTTTGTTGATAACCTAAAAACAAATACTATAGATTATTTTTCTGATATTAAAATATTAAATAATAAAGAAGTAAATAAATACTTTATTGTTTCTTATTGGGCTTTCTCAGAGTTCCCCTTAGAAACTAGGAAATTGTTTGAAGATACAATCAAAAAATCAGAGTTTAGTATTTTTTTGTCTAATGTTGAATTCGAAAACATTAACAATCTCACTTATTTTGAAAATTTGTCAAAAAATTTAAATAAAAATTTAAAAATTGTTCCTTGGGTTCATCGTAATCAGCCAGAATTTACAAAAAAGCACAAATTTTTTATAATATATTAGGTTTCAGTATGGTTAAATCTTGCACAAAATCTTGTCCACGCACCTTTAATGAGTGAGTTATTACTGTCTATTTTAGCTGGTTATTATTTTTTATGTCTCACTCTTCCACTAAATTAATCTAAATATATTTTTATTTACTTTCATTTCTATTTTCATTTAATCGTTGAATTAGTAAGTGTTTACGCTATAACAACTTCAATCGGGGCGTAGCGCAGCCTGGTAGCGCATCTGGTTTGGGACCAGAGGGTCGCAGGTTCAAATCCTGCCGCCCCGACCATTTTTATGACTAAAGCTAAAATTTATATACCAACAAAAAACTCAATGCAGTCTGGCCTTGGCAAGGCAGATAAATGGGTTATCAAATTTGAAACAGAAAATACTGGTGTTAACCCTTTGATGGGTTGGGAGACAAGCTCCAACACACTTTCAGAATTAAATTTAGAATTTTCAACTAAAGAACTAGCAATAGAGTATGCAAAAAAAAATAAAATTGATTTTGAAATTATTGAACCACAAAAAAGAAAAACTATTAAAAAATCATACGCAGATAACTTTCTTAAATAATCTTAATGTTTAAATTTTTCACACAAAAACAGTGGCAGCTATGGTCTTGGATCGGTTCATTTGTTATTTTATTATCATTGTGGGTTCAGGTAAAAATTGATGTAAAAATAAATGAATGGTTTGGTGTGTTCTACGACATGATTCAAAAAGCACTTGCGCAACCCAACGCAATTACAATTGATGAATATTGGGAAAATTTAGCATCATTTATTACACTAGCTGGAATTTATATAGCCCTTTATGTTGTTATAAGTTTTTTTACAGCTCACTTCTTGTTTAGATGGAGAACGGCAATGGTTGAGTGGTATCATTCTGTTTATGATAGAGCTCGTAAAATAGAAGGTGCCTCACAAAGAGTTCAAGAAGACACGATCAAGTTTACACGTATTATGGAATCTCTTGGTACAAGCTTTATTGAATCGGTTATGGTATTAATACAATTTACTCCAATACTATTAGGATTGTCGGTTGGTATACCAATTTTCTTTTTTGGTGATTGGCAATATGGATTAATAACAGGTGCATTACTTTGGACATTAGGTGGTACAGCGTTCTTGATAGGATTAGGTTGGATATTACGTTTAGTTGGAGTGGAGTATGATCTGCAAAAAAGAGAAGCGGCTTATAGAAAAATACTAGTAGTAGCCGAAGATGATGGTAATGTTAGACCTAAGACAATAAACGAATTATTTGATAATGTTCGTTCAATTCATTTTTTAAGCTACATACGTTATTTATATTTTAATGTTGGTCGTATGGCTTACTTACAAGCAAATGTATTATCAGCTTATGTTTTTTTGGCACCAGCTATTGTAGCGGGCGTTGTAACATTAGGTGTTATGCAGCAAATAATAAGAGCCTTTGGAAGAGTTGAAGGCTCTATGCAATATCTATTGAAAGCTTGGCCTACCATTATTGAGTTGGCAAGCGTTTATAAGCGTCTTAGAGAATTTGAAAATGTAATAAATTCTCCAGAATTTATAGACCAAAAATTATAATGACTATTGATAAAAAATATATTGATCATTTCATTAATGTTTCCTCCAAGGCAGCTTTAGCATCATCATATTTAGTAGGTAAAAAAGATAAAATTGCTGCTGATCAGGCAGCTGTAGATTCTATGAGGTCTGAATTAAATAAAATAGATATGAATGGTCAGGTAGTGATTGGTGAAGGTTCATTAGATGAGGCGCCCATGTTATATACTGGAGAATTACTTGGTAATAAAAAAGGTCCAAATTTTGATATAGCTGTTGATCCATTGGAAGGTACTAATTTTGCAGCTAACAATTTGCCTGGTGCAATATCTGTAATTGCAATCGCAGAAAAAGGAAATCTTTTTAATGCTCCTGAAACTTATATGGCTAAAATAGCTACAGGTAAAATTGAAAAAGGTTTGATTGATTTAGATAATCCAGTAAAAAAAAATATATCAAATTTAGCTGATTTTATGAATAAAGATGTTTCGTTGATTACTGCTTGCATAATGGACAGACCTAGACACAAAAATTTAATTGAAGAATTAAAAATATTAAAAGTTAAGGTTAAATTGATTACAGATGGAGATGTGCTGGGTGCGCTTTATGTCTCAGACCCTAAATACAATGTTGATATCTTCATGGGTGTAGGAGGCGGTCCAGAAGGTGTTTTGGCTGCCTCAGCACTTGATGCCTATGATTGTCATTTTCAAGGTAGATTTATATTTGATAATGATAAAGATATTATTGATGCAAGAAAGATGGGCATATCTGATCTAAATAAAAAATATGAATTGAATGAAATTGTAAAAGGGGACTCTATATTTTGTGCAACAGGGATAACAACTAGTGATGTTTTGTCAGGTATAGAGATAATTGATAATAATTATATTTCTGAAACACTGGTTACTCATAAGGATTCAAATTTTAGAAAGATTATTAAAAGAACGGATCTAATTCAAGAATGATTTCTGTCTCAGGTAAAAAATGGGAAGAAAAAAAAACTAATAAAAATTTAATAGAAAAATTAAAACAAGATTATAATTTTAGTGATATTTTATCTAGATTGCTAGTTTCAAGAAAATTTGATCCAATTGAATTGAGCAGCATAGATAATCATTTAGATTTAAATAATGTTTTTTTAAAGAATAATGACTTTGAAAAATCAGTTGAACTTGTTTCTAATTCAATAAAAAATCAAGAAAATATATGTATTTTAGGTGATTATGACGTTGATGGTTCAGCCGCTACTTCATTATTTGTGAGATTTTTTGAAAGCATAAAGCATCCATTTTTTTATTATATACCTGACAGAGAAAAAGATGGCTATGGAGCTACTAAAAAATTATTCCAAAAGCTAATATTAAAGAAACCAGAATTAATAATAATGGTTGATTGTGGATCAACATCTAATGAAGCTATAGATTTTTTAAATGATAATAGAATTAAGTCTTTAATAATTGATCATCATGAAATAAATAAACCCTATCCAAAGGCTAACATGATTATTAATCCAAAGAAAAATAACGGTTACTTAGAATATGACTATTTGTGTGCTACATCGCTTGCATATTTTTTTTTAGATTTATTATCTAAAAAAATTAAATGTGTGATTAAGATATCTGATTACTTAATATATGTTTTATTAGCTACTGTATGTGATGTTATGCCATTGAGGAAATTGAATAGATTAATAGCTTTAGTCGCACTTAAAAATTTTAATATTAATAATAATATAGCATTTAATGAATTGTTTAATTTGAGTGACAAAAAAGAGAAACTTAATATTAATGACCTTGGATACTTAATAGGCCCCATATTAAATGCTGGAGGTAGATTGGGTAAATCTGGTTATGCATCTGAATTATTATCTACAAATAACCCTGATGTTGTAAAAATTAGATCTAATGAATTAATTAAATTGAATAATAAAAGAAAAAAAATTGAAACATTAATACTTGATGAAATTGATTTTCAAAAAATTGAAGGTGAAAACAAGAATATAATTATTTACTACAATTCAACTATTAATGAAGGACTAATTGGAATAATTGCAGCACGATTAAAAGATCATTTTAATAAACCCTCTATAGTAATAACTAATTCTAATAAGATATTAAAAGGCTCTGCTAGGTCCATATATAATTACAATATTGGTCGTGCTATAAAGAATTCACTTGATAATAGTATAATTCTAGGTGGAGGAGGACACAATATGGCTGCTGGCTTCATATTAGAAAAAAATAATCTTAAAAATTTTGAAAGTTTTATTTTAAGTGATTTTAATAAGAATAATGTGTCAAATGATCATAGTTTTTCATACGATGCGGAAGTATCGTCCTACGCTTTTAATATTGATTTTTACAATGATTTAAGAAAATTAGAACCATTTGGTATAGGTAATCCCTCTCCCACATTTTTCTTAAAAGACTTAAAGGTAATTAAATCTAAAATACTAAATAACAAACATATTTCTTTAATATTAAAGTCAAAGACAGGTTTTTCAATTAAATCAATATCATTCAATTCTGTAAATAATAAAATTGGTGAATATTTACTAAACTATAAAAAATCTATAAATGTATTGGGTCAAATCAATGAAAATATTTGGAATAGTAAAAAAACACTCCAATTGACAATTAGAGATGTTATTTTATAGTTTAATTAAACTTGATAAATAATCACTTTTAAAATAAAAGATCACAACATGGTCCCTTCGTCTATCGGTTAGGACAGCTGGTTTTCATCCTGCAAAGGGGGGTTCGATTCCCCCAGGGACCGCCATAAATATGTTTTATTTCACATATATGCTTAAATCTGTAACACCCGGCACTAATAAAACTTATGTTGGTTATACAAATAATTTAAAAAATAGATTAAATAAACATAATTCCAATAAAGGAGCAAAGTCGACAAAAGGATATAAATGGTTGTTAATCTATAGCAAAAAATTTAAAACTAAAAATGAGGCTATGTCATATGAATATAAACTTAAGCACGATAGAGCTAAACGTAAAAAAATTTTAGAAAAATAAAACTTAATGAAAATATCAATTTTATTACCCTATAAAGAGAATTACTCACCTGAATATGCTGGTGCTGTGTCAATATTTGTTTGCTCTACTAGCAAACTTAGTAAATTTAAAGATACCATAATTGTTTATGGTAACACAAATTTTAAACAAAAATTAAGTAATAATTATACAAATATACCACTTAGTAAAAATTTTCTTTTCAAAAGTCAAAGTAAAGAATACGTAAATAAATTTGTTAAATTACATAAGGATAAAAATGTATCTTTAATAGAAATTCATAATAGACCAAACTACATTTTTTTGATGAATAAAATTAGTTCAAAGTTAGTTTTATATTTTCATAATGACCCAATCACAATGGTTGGATCTAAAAACACAAAAGAAAGAGTTCGCTTACTAAGTCTTTGTGAAAAAATTATTTTTAATAGTGAGTGGTCCAAAAAAAGATTTTTGTTAAACATGAATCCAATTTACATAAAATCACACAAGTTACAGGTGATACACCAGTCAATAAATTCAAAAAAAATTGATATACGAAAGAAACGTAAATTAATAACATTCGCCGGAAAATTAAATAAAGCTAAGGGTTTTGATTTATTTGCTTTAGCTATTAAAAAGATTTTAGATAAACATAATGAATGGAAAGCTGTAGTTATAGGGGACGAATCTAGAGAAAAAATAATACTGAAGCACAAAAACTTAAAACTTATTGGATTTCAAAAACATAAGGAAGTTTTAAATTACTTTGAAAAAAGTAGTATAGCCGTTGCTTGTTCGAGATGGGAAGAGCCATTTGGAAGGACTAGTTTAGAGGCTTCAAGCAGGGGATGTGCTGTTATTATTTCTAACAGAGGAGGTTTGCCTGAGACAATTACCAATGGTGTGATCATTAGAAATCTTAATGTACAAAATATTTATAAATCTTTAGATGACTTAATTAAAAATAAAAAAAAAAGAGAAGAGCTTCAAAAAGCATCATTGAAAAACTTTTATTTAACTGATCAATTCATTACTGATAAAATTGATCATTATAGATCTTCTCTTAGAGAAGTTAAACAAACAGCATTTATAAATAATACTACTGAAAATAAATTAAAAATACTTCATGTCACCAATTTCAATGAAAGACATAATGGTAGACTTTTTTATAATACGGGTAGAAGAATAAATAATGGTTTTATTCGATTGGGTCACAGTGTTTTAGAGTTTAGTGATAGGGATATTGTTAGTTATTATAGGTCAATTAAAGATTTAAATGGTTCAAAAAAACTTAATACAAAATTAATTGAGGTAATTAGCAACTATTTACCAAATATTTTAGTTTTGGGGCATGCCGACCTTATAAAAACTGAGACTTTATTATTCATAAGAAAAAATTATCCTCATATCAAGATAATACAATGGTTTTTAGATAGAATGGATGGTGATTGGTTGATAAATAAAAAAAGGTTTTTAAATAAAATTGATTTATTTGATGTAAGTTTTTGTACCACAGATCCCAATAGTTTAAAATTACCAGTGGATAAAAATATTTTTTACTTACCCAATCCAGTTGATAGTTCCTTTGAAAGATTGCAAAATTATAAAAATTCAAATTTTAATAATGATGTTTTTTTTGCAATGAGTCATGGTGTTCACAGAGGTGTGCTTAAAAAAGGAAAATTTGATGCAAGAGAAACTTTCATAAATAAACTAGTGACTAGGGTACCAAATATTAGATTTGATCTATATGGCCTAGCTAATAAACAGCCTGTTTGGGCTGATAATTACATAAATGCTATATCTCAAAGTAAAATGGGATTAAATTTGAGTCAAGGCAAATCTGCAAAATATTATAGTAGTGATAGATTCTCTCAAATAATTGGTAATGGACTTTTATTATTGATTGATGAAAAAACACAATTTAGTAATTTTCTCAATAAAGATGAAATTGTTACATATAAAAACATCGATGATTTGGCAGAAAAAATTGATAAATATTCTAATGATGACAAGCTAAGAAAGCTAATTGCAAAAAATGGTAGAAATAAGTATTTTAAGTATTTCAACTCTACAATTATTGCTGATTTTATAATTCAAAAAACTTTTTCTAAAAAACATAAAAAATTTTACTGGGAATAATTAAAAAATGTTTTCCATAATAATTCCAATTTGTTTAGCAACTTAAAATTTTTTGAACAGTGAATAAATATTTAATTTTTAGAACTGATAGGATTGGTGACTTTTTACTTACAGCCATATTAATTAACTCCATAAAAAGAAATGATAATAATTCATTTGTTACTATTGTTTCTTCTGATAAGAACTACGACTATATAAAGTCTTTTAACTATGTTGATGAAGTAATATTGTTAAATAACAATTTACGCAGTAAAATTAAATTAATAAAAAGATTAAGAGCTTCATATTACAAATATTTAATTTTACATGATGGCAAAAAAAGATCGTCTGTAATATCTTTTTTTTTGAAGTATGGGGTTATAATAAAACCAAATAATAATTTATTAATTTCATATATAGAAGTAATTGAAGAAATAATTTCTAAATTAAATTTTAATTTTATTGAATCAGACTTAAACACATTAAAAAATCGTGATTATAACTTTTCTGAATATACTAACGATGATTTCATACTTTTCCACTTTGATGAGAAGTGGATATATAATGATTATATAAGTGAGTATACCAATATTGAACCATCAAAAGACGATTTGATATCATTCATTAACTTACTTTTGTCAGCCTCTAATAAAAAATTAGTTATTACAACTGGCATAAAATGTCCAAAAATTTTAAATGATTTAAATGAAAGTAATTTTGGTTCTAGAGTAAAAATACTTAAAAAATTAAATTTCTCGAATCTTGAAAATATAGTAAGTAAATGTAATTTATTGATATCTTGTCATGGTTCTGTCTCTCATGTTGCGGCGGCTCATAACATTAAACAAATTGATATAATAGAAAAAGAAAAATTAAATATTTATCTTAAATGGACCAAACATTTTAGAAATTATTCTTCAGTTTACAGAATAAAGTTCATCGAACTTTCTAATAAAATCATTAATTTGTTGTAAATTTTAAGGAATAAAAAAAAAATTATTCTTGGTACTGTAATTATTTAATTTTGTTGTTTCAATAAGGTTTTGTCCATCACTAAAAAAAGATTTATAACCAAGATCATTTATAAAGTTTACTATATTTTGCACCTTATCGTTAGTGTGTCTCTCTTCAATCTCAACTAGTAGGTTGGGTTTGCATTTTTTAATTATTTTTTCTGCACCTAACAAAACATTCTTTTCATGCCCCTCTACATCTATTTTTATAAATCCAATATTCTCATTTTTTATTAAATTGTCTAATTTTTCAGCCCTTACTTTAAATAATGAATACTTATTATTTCCCAATAAATTCTCATTATGAATGGTAGCTAATCCTAGCTTGAATCTTTCTTCGTGATTATTTTTATTTAATATCTCAAATCTATTTGGTATTTTTAAATCAACTATTTCACTTTTGTCTGATAAAGCTACATTGTAAAGTGTCATATTTTTTATTATCTTTTTTAGGTTTTTTTCCAAATATGGATAAATTAATGGGTTTGGCTCAAATGAATGAACATGTGAAGATAATTTTGACATTTGATAAGAATATACACCCCTATAAACTCCCACATCAATACTATCTAAATCTTTATTTATGACTTTATTTAATAAAGTAATTTCTTGATCATAATTCTTTTTAATTGACCTTATTAACCTTTTTTTCAATAAAAATTTTTCAGAGAAAAAATTTTTTTTGATAAAGTATTCAATTTCTTTATTAAATTTTATTCTCATGAATTTTCATTTTAATAGATATTTTTTATTAGAAAAAGTAATATTAATATTATCATTATAGGTCTATTTTATTTAATGCATTGTTTTTGAATAAGTTTGCTTCTTTAATATACCTTCTAACCATTTCTGTAGATTTGTGACCTGTCATAGCCATTATACTTCTTTCTTCGGCACCTGATTCAGCTGCTGATGTCGCAAAACCTGATCTCAAACTGTGACCAGAAAAGTTTTTACTGTCTATCCCAGCTAATTGTAAATACTGTTTTATTAGCAATGCTACCGTTTGATCTGTTAATCTGTTTTCTGTTAAATTTGATCCCTTAGAAAATCTTCTAAATAAAGGTCCGTTGTTTATTTTTGATATTTCGATCCATTTTTTAAGTGACTTTACAGGGCAATACCTGGCATTTTTAAAGTAGGGTAGTCCCTTTACCAATCCTTCTCCAAACTGGTCTGTTTTAGATCTTCTGAGACTGATTTTAAGCCCTTCAGTTACGAAATCTAAGTCGTCGAAGTCTAGCGAAACTATCTCATTTCTTCTGAATCCACCTGAAAATCCAATTAATATTATTGATCTGTCTCTAATTTTTTTAATTTCCTCTTTCTTTTGTTCATCTATTACATTAATTAATGCTTTTAAATTACTGATTAATAATGGTTTTTTTCCATTTTGAACGCTTCCTTTTCTCCGTTTAATGCCCATAATATTTTCAATAATTGAAGGATGTTTAGTGTCCAGGTAATGTCCTTTTAATTTATGGATCACTCCTATTGATACTAACCTTCGTTTTATAGTGCTCATTTTCATATCTCTAGTTGATAAATGAGTAAGATATAGAGACACTATTTTAGGTTCTGAAGGTAGAGATTTAAATCCATTTTGAGCGCAAAATAAACCAAAATCTTTAAAGTCTGACTTATAAGCTCTTACAGTATTGCTTGCCTTAGAGCTTTGTAAATTTAATAGAGTTTCTTCCTGTAATGCTTTTATGTCTGTTATTATATTATTCATATATTACTATTGATAACCATTAATTATCGCTAGTAATATATTAGATGTTTTTTGATGTCAATAGTTTAAATATTAATGATGAAAAAATATTTCTTCATAACAATAGTAATAATCTTAAGCTTTACTCAATTTTCATATTCGGCCGGCAAAGCTAAAGTAATAAAAGAAGATATTAGTGACTTAATAGTAAAAGGATTTGAAGTTTTTGATGTGTCAGTGGGTGAAAATCAAGTCTTTTATTCTTTAAGAATTATTAAAATGGACAGTAAATTAGTTAAATATCACCAATTATAATGTGCATTGTGAGTCTTACTGATCTTTCAACTGGATGTTTTGATATCAATTAAAACTAATAATAATAACGACTTATAATAATAAACTAATGTAAATGATTAGAAAATTAGAACAAAAAGACAAGGAAAATTGGGCTAAATTATACAATGGTTATGCCGATTTCTACAAAGTCCCAATGAATACTGGGGTTTTAGACACTCTTTGGGGCTGGATTCAAGATGAAAGCCACGATGTTAACGGTCTTTGCTTTGAATTAGAGGGTAAAATCGTTGCTATTGCTCATTATAGAACAATGCCAAGACCAATTAAGGGTCAATATATTGGGTTTTTAGACGATTTGTTTGTAGAGCCAGATTTTAGAGGTCAAAAAATAGCGCAAAAGCTTATTAGTCATCTAAAATCCTTATCTAAAGCCAATAATTGGCAAGGAGTTCGTTGGATCACCCACTCTAGCAATGAACATGCAAAGAAATTATACGATAAAATAGCCAATAACACAGGTTTTGA
>Ga0307986_10000663_pt1 | contig 25189 bp, 22 predicted proteins | sample EllFjometageno82_FD_203170 | JGI IMG/M metagenome (GOLD analysis project Ga0307986, IMG submission 203170) | Marine microbial communities from Ellis Fjord, Antarctic Ocean - #82 | ecosystem: Environmental > Aquatic > Marine > Unclassified | place: Southern Ocean | collected 2014-10-09 | reverse complement strand
AACAGGAACTGTAAATTTTACAGCATCAAACTTACCGATGGGTTTATATGTTGATGGACAATATATTAAAGGAACACCTAGCATGCAAACTGCTTACACATCTAGTGTAATGATTACAGCAACAGATATTAATGGCTCACAAACTAAATATGTAACTTTCCCAATCGTAAATTCTAGTGGTGGCGGAGTTACTTGGACTTCATCTTCTGCCAGTATAAGCGCCTCATTGGGTGGAAATTTAACTGTTAATACTGCAATCAGTTCTGTAAATTTAAATGCAACAGGAAGTGGTACTATAACTTATAGTGAAACAGGTTTACCGCCTGGTTTAACATTAGTAGCAGGAATTATATCAGGAACACCAACAACTCAAGATGCTACAGGTTCAACAGTTACTTTTATAGCAACAGATTCAAACAGTGATAGTGAAAATCTAATTGTTACCTTCCCGCCTGTAAGTGCCAGTGCTGGTGGAGTAGTTACTTGGATGACAAGTGCAGCAGATTTTTCATCCTTAACCTTAACTCAAGGTTCACCTATGACTTCTATAAATTTAAGTGCTACAGGAAGTGGTGTAATAACTTATGCTGATGATGCAATGTTACCAGCAGGTATATCTTTAACAGCTGGAATAGTTTCTGGTACTCCTACTTCATCAACTGCAACTTCAACATCTGTGACTTTTACAGCAACAGATAGTAATGGTGGTACTGAAGATCTTATTGTTTCTTTTCCAATGATAAACTCTAGTGGTGGTGGATCAGTTACTTGGACAACACTTGATACAGATTTTCCATCAACTTTAATAGAAAATAATCCTATTACTTCCGTAACATTAAATGCATCAGGATCAGGAGCAATTAATTATACTTATACTGGTTCTTTACCTCCTGGATTAATATTGACTGCTAATGTACTTTCAGGAACTCCAACCACACAAAGTGCAACCTCAACAACTATTACTTTTACAGCAACAGATACAGTTAGTAATACTGAAGATTTAATTGTTACCTTGCCACAAGTTGATGCTAGTGGTGGTGGAATTAGCAACCCAAGTTGGGTAACACAACCAAGCTTTAATAATTCATATACTACAAGTGATAATTTTAGTATTTCTTCAAGTGCAACATCCTCACCTGCTATAAATGGAATAATATATTCAGCATCAAATTTACCAATGGGTGTAACTATAGATAGTAATTCAGGATTAATTTCAGGATCAACTACAATGACAGGAACTTATAATGTTATTGTAAAAGCTGAAGATGCAACAGATGCTACATATCAAGTTAGTACAACATCACTTAGTTTTACTGTAACTGAAGGCGGTGGTGCAGAAACTGTAGATTTCACAACAGCAGAAACATTGCCAAGTGCAAATGCTGGACAAAATATAAACGAAACTGTTGTGGCAACTGGATCTCAAGGTTCCATGCCTACTTATTCATTTATTTCAGCAAGTAATACAGGAAATGCATTTGGTCTTAGTGGGACTACCATCACAATTACTGGAAATCAAATTTCAGGAATAGCTCCAAGATTACTTAATGCAGCAACATATTCTTTTGAATTTCAAGCTTCAATTCAAGCTGGTACAATAACAAATAATAGAACTTTTACATTGCTTATATCTCAAGATGCTACATGTGTATCGCCTACTAATAATATCTGTACTTAATGATTTTAAGAAAAGATACTCTTCAAAATTTATTTCTTGTCATTTTAACAATTACAGTAAGCTTTAATGCAAGTACAAATATCTTATTAATTCAAATCTCTTCTATTTCTTTTATTATTTTTTTTTTATTTTGTTTAAAAAACAATGAAATTGAAGAAAGAATTAAAAAAAATTATTTAGATAATAAAATTTTTTTTATTTTTTTTTTTATTTATGTGAGTTACTTAATAATCCAAGTAATTCCTATACCATTATATATAATTGAAATCATAGCTCCAAACAACTACGATCTATACAATTCTATTAAAGTTGATAAAAAACTATGGTCGCTAAGTATTGATCCAAGTAATTCTTATTTTAAAATTTTAAATTGCATTAATTTTTTAATAATTTTTTTAACTTTTCCTGTTTTATTTAATCGAAGCAAATATCTAATGAAATTCTTATTTTTTTTATGTGTGCTAGGTTTTTGCCACGCAATTTTTGCTACTTACTGGATGTTACTAGGTAATCCATCAAATTTTTTGATTCAGAAAATTCACTATCTCAATGCGAGTACTGGATTATTTGTAAATAGATCAGTTTTTGCAACATTTCTGTTTTTATGTGCTTTTTCAAGCCTTTATTACATAGTAATTTTTTTTCAAAAAAATCAAATAGTGCATTTTAATCTTGAAGAACAAATAAAAAGTAAAATTTTTTTTATAAGAATTTTTATAATTTTTTTAAGTATTGGAATTTTAACAACTTGGTCAAGAGCAGTAAACTTCAGCTATGTTTTAATGTTGATATCTTTTTTAATTTACTCAAGAATATCATTCAAAAAATATATTAACCCTTTATCAACAGTAATAATTTTTATCTTAATTTTTGATGTTTTCATAATGGCATTATTTTTTGGAAATGCAAAATTAATTGAAAGATATACAGAAACTTCACTTTTAAGAGAATCGTTTAGACTAGATTTACACACTTTTGGATTGGATCAATTTAAAAATTTTTGGCTATTTGGTTACGGTAGTGGAAGTTTTGAACAAGTATTCAAAATTTTTTATATTTTACCAGAAAAATTTTCTAATTCTTTAGCTGAAAATGCTCATAATGACCCCATAGAACTTTTAGGTGAAATTGGAGTTTTGGGTATATCGATTTTATTATTTTTATTTGGAACTTATTATAAAAAAATAATGAAAGACATAAATGAAAAAAAACAATTTGCTAGATTTGTATTATTTTCATTATTATTATTAATACTATTCATTCAAAGTTTAGTTGATTTTTCATTGCACATTCCAGGGGTTTCAACTTTATTAATGACTATTTTATCTATAGGGCTAATTAATTTTGGAAGTAAAAATCTTAATTAATTCCCACCACTAATTACATTTGCGTTATCACTCAAAATATACCAATCATCTTGCTCTGCTATATATGGTTTATAAGTTTTAAATAAAGTTTCAGAAGGAGTTAAAAGACTAATAACATTATTCCACTTAACTAATTTAGTTTGCGGTATAAATACTATATCATTGGGAAGTATATAAAAATTGTTAGCCGCAATAAATGCTGCTGGATTATTTAAATTAATCGCATAAATATCTATATGTAAAAATTTTGTTAAATCTTCTCTTAATACATAAATATTTTTTGTTTTAGCTGTGGCTTTATTAATTCCTTTAGTTGCCAATAACTCTGTTAAGGTTAAATCTTTATAAACAGAAATAGGTCCTGATGTTGTAAATTCTCCAAAAGCATAAGCTTGATCTGTATCAGTCTCAGAGACATGAATAACATCATCTTTTCTTAAATAAATATTTAGTTCAGTATTATTATTATTTAAAAGTTCGTATAAATCTATTTCATAAACTTCACTACCTCTTCTCAGTAATGCTTTTTTTACATAACTTTTTTGATCTTTTATATATCCCGCTTTTATTAAAGCATCCAACAATCTTAATGGTTGTTCAGAGAGTAAAATTGCAAGAGGTCTGTTTAATGCTCCAGTGAGATACACGTAAGCACTATTGTATTGTTCAATTTTTACAATAGTTTCTGGTTCTTGGTAATAAGTTTTTAAAACATCATTAATGAATGCTTGAGCTTCTTCTTTGGTTTTTTCATTTATCAAAACCTGTCCCACATAAGGAATTGTTACATCACCATCAGGGCTAATGGTGTAAGAACCATCAATATCATCGATATCGGTGATTGCTATATTGATAACATCGCCAGCTCCAATAATATAATAATACTTATTATCCTTTAATAATTTTTTTATGTTTTTATCTACTTTTTTTTTTATATCGTCAAACTTAGGAAGCGATGCTGTATTAATCTTATTTAAATCATAAAATTTTAATGCAACTCCAGTTTGGCCCAAGCCAATATCTTTAGGATCAGCGCCTGGTGACAATTTGGGTTCACTCTTAAAACCAGTTGAATTTGTACAACTTGTGATAAATAAAAATATTAAAATTAATTTAAAACTCATGATTACAGAATTTATATATTATTATATAAAAAAATCACATAAATTAAAGATCAATGACTATTAGAAATAACTGAAAGTTTATTTATAAATATTCTTAAATTTAATTACTAATGGAACTAATTTTTTAGGAATGAAATATCGAAATAAAGATCTTAGTAAAAATTCAAAGAATTGAATTCTATAAATACTAAAATTATAATAGTTTTTTATATTTTTTTCATTTAATAAATCTTTCCATTTATTAATAATTTTTTTATTATTAAAGTTAAACAAATAATTTTTTTGTCCCCTCTTTCCTAACTGATATCTTAAATGTTTATTTTCAATCATGCTCAATAAATTTTTTTTGAATTCAAAATTATTATTATGCAATAAACCACCAACATTATGTTTAATTACTTCTGGCAAAGATCCTCTATTCCCAGCTAAAATTGGCTTTCCAAGAATGAGTCCTTCAGCAGCAGAAATACAAAATGTCTCAAAAGAACCTTTAATATTTGGGTTAACAATGACGAATTCGGATTTAAGTATTTCTAATAATAATTCTTGTTTTGGAATAGAGCCTTCAAAATTAACTCCATGGTTTTTAGCTTTTAGATAACTTCCACCAATATAACTAAGAAAATCAGTCTCATATTTATAAATATCTGCATTTTTATTTTTATCTAAGTTAAAATATAAATTTGTGCTTCCTAAAACTTTTAATTTCCAATTTGGGTGTCTAGCAAAAATAGATGGCCAAATCTCAGCTAGTATGTGAAAACCTTTTGAGGGAACAAGGGCACCAACATATAAAGCTTGATTTTTTTTTTTATAACTTTTTTTAAATTTACTCTTAATTTCAACAGCATGTGGTATGGCTATAATTTTTTTGAACACTTTTGTATGAGATAACTTTAACCTTTGACTGTCACTTACAGAAATTAATTTAAATATATTTTTGTTAATTCCAAATTTTGATAACCATTCATAAGATGGTGTATTATGCATCCAAATTATATATTTTTTTAATTTATTTTTTTTATTTGATAGTAATTTTTGATATGGAAGATTATTAGTAAAATTAAATATTAAAAGTTCATCTGATTCAACTATTTTTTCTACATCCAAAATAGAGTTAACTTTTTTAAAAAAAATATTTCTGTAAATATTATCATTTGGAATTTTAGTACAATATAAGTTTATTTTAAAATAAATACTCAAATTAATAATTAAATTAGATAAGCTAAGTTCTGTGCCTGATTTTGAAGATTTATTAGGATCAAGATACCAATCTCTATTTAATATTTTTGAATCATAAAAAAAGTTGATTGTAATTTTACTTTTACTTTTTGTCATAGAAATAAAATTGTTTAGATAAAATGTTTAGAAACCATTTTTAACTTAAAATTTGTATATAAACTTATTTATATTTTTATTGTTTTTAAAAGCAATTAAAATCATTTTTCTTAATATATTTTCAGATTCTGCTTTTAGAATTTTTGTAACTTTGTAATTACCATTTTTTGATATTTTTTTAATTAAATGTTTATTTTTAAGTAATTTTGTACAAATTGTAAAACATTCATTCGGATTTCTAAAATAAACTGCTTCCAATTTATTTTTTAATAAATTTTGAATTGTTTTAGTATACTCAGAACAAAGTAATGTTCCCAATGCAGGTATTTCAATACACCTTAAAGTGATATCATCAACATTTCCTTTTGAAAGTAAGCTTATTGCAATTTTTGATGTTTGGATAATTTTAGAATATTTTTCAACACTTAAATTTTCAAGTACAATATTTTTTTTTAAGTAATTGTAATGTTCTTTATCCTTATCCCATCGAGAACCATAAATTTTGAAATTAAGACCTAATTTTTTTAATTTTGAAAAAAATCTTCCTCTTTCAGGAAACCATGTACCAACAAATACTATGTCATTTTTATATTTTATTTTTTTGTCGATCTTTAATTTATTTTTAGAAATAATATCATTATAATATGGTGGTATTACAGATATGAATTTTTTTAGTCCGTTTGCTTTAGCAAACTTTAACCTTGATTTTATTGGAAAGACAACTAAGTCATATTTTTTTAAATTTCCTTTAAAAAAATACCATCTTTTTTTATCTCTATTTACAAATGGATTATCACTACAATAAAATAAAATCTTTTTAGTGTTTTTTTTTAGGTAATCTATTACGCCATTGGTAATAAATTCTGAATTATTAATAAATACTAAATCATATTTTTTATTTATTTTATTCTGAAAAAAATAATCTATATATTTTTCAAATAGTTTAGGGCTTAAATGATAAAATATTCTATTAGAGAGGTTGTGGAATGGTAAAATTTTATATGTATCAATATAATCAACTTCCTTATACATTTTTTTTAAAGAATGTAGTGTTAATTTAGTATTTCCGTTGATTGAACCTATGTATAAAATTTTCAAAGAATTTATATTTAAATTATTTATAGTATATTGATATTAAAATTATGAATAAAAACAATATCTTAATTACTGGTGGTGCCGGGTACATAGGCAGCCATATAGTCGAACAATTAATAAAATCAAAAAAAAATACAAATATTATTATTCTCGACAACCTAGTTACAGGTTTTAAAAAGTTAATTAATAAAAAAGCTAAATTTATAAAAGGTGATATTAAAAACTTACAAAAATTGATTAAAATTATAAATAGTTATGAAATAGATTCTATAATACATTTGGCTGCACATTTAAATGTGAGCGAGGCAGAAAAAAACAAAAAGAAGTATTATAAAAATAATGTTATAGGCACCTCAAATTTAATAAAAGCTTGTAAAAATTCAAAAGTAAAAAATATTATTTTTTCATCATCATGTTCTATTTATGGAAATATCAAAGGTTCGGTTAACGAAAAAAGAAAACCTAATCCTCAGGGGTATTATGCCTATACTAATATAAAGGTGAAGAAATTATAATTAAAAATGCCAAAAAATTTAATTATAGATATTCAATTTTAAGGTATTTCAATGTAGCTGGTGCAAGTTTATCAGGAAAAATTGGAGAGATACAAAAATCTTATGGTCATTTGATTAAAAATCTTGCTATTCAAAGTTTAGAAAAAAATCCTCAAATTTATATTTATGGAAATGACTATGCTACAAAGGATGGGACTTGTATTAGGGATTATATTCATGTTTCAGATTTGGCAGACATTCATATTAAGAGTTTAAATTATTTAAATAAAAATGATAAATCACTTATACTTAACTGCGGTTATGGCAAAGGATATTCTGTTAAAGATGTAGTAAATGTCTTTAAGAAAATTAAAAAAAAAGTTGTCATTAAATATAAAGCAAGAAGACCTGGTGATATTGATCAAGTTTATGCTGATATTAAGAAATTCAAAAAATATTTTTTATGGAAGCCTAAATTCAATAATTTAAATTTTATCTTAAAAAGTGCATTCAAATGGGAAAAAAAGTTGTCTAAAAAATTATAAAAAATTTATTTAATAATTTGATTAATATGTTCTCCTAGTCTAATTGATAAAGCCAAATTAGTAAGTCCTGGATTTGCACTACCAGAAGTCCTAAAAACTGAATTGCCTGATATGTATAAATTCTTTATATCAAACACTTTGCAATTTGAATCAACAACACCTCTCGTTTTATCTATAGACATTCGAGTCGTACCACTGTCATGAGCGCAATCTTCAATTTTTTTTTTATCATTATCAACAAAAATTAAATCTTTATGGTTTTTAAACCTATCTAAAAATAAACCAAGACTGATATTTTGTGTTTTATGATCTATATCATTTAACTTCCAGTCAACATTAGCTATATTTTGACCTAAATAATCAGTATCAGAACTTAAGGTGATTTTGCTATCATGGTTTGGGTACTGTTCTCCGTGGTAAACTACATCCGTGTCACTAAAAGATAGATTGTTATTTTTTCTTTCTAAAAAACCAAGTAATAGATTGTTTAACAGTGGATTTGAATGTTGACGGGGTATCTTTAGGTATATTTGTTCTAGTAATACTTTTAAATTAAAGTTTTCAAAATTTAACCTAGGTATACCATTGAGCTTAATAATTTTTTTTATTTCAAATAAAAAATTTTCAAAAAAATGAGCATCTTCATTCTTAAATTTTGGGTTTAAATATATGTGAGGATTAAGGATTCTTTTATCCTGTTGAATTTTTTTAGATAATCTAACTACCTGCCGATAATCATAATTCATTTTTTTTATTCCAAATAAAGTTGATAACGAGAATTTTTTTTTTGATTTTAATGTGCCTAATTTAATACGTGGATGCTCCATAAAGTATCTACCCACATTATCATTTTCAAGGATTTTGTTATGTTTTATGTTGTTTAATAATAAACGTGCATTTTCTATAGCTCCACAAGCTATAATAAATATCCTTGATTTAATTTTACATTTTTTTTCTTTAGATATAATTTCTACACTTTCAACAAATTGAGTTTCGCTATTTACATTGATTTTTGTTGTAGTAAAAAATTCAAAAAAATTAATATTCTTAGAATTTAAAATTTTTTTTGTAAACTTAGAATTTTCATTAAATTTTTCAATTTTACCAGGCCAAAAGCTACTAACTAATCTAAAAGTATTAAACTTTACAAATTCTTCTTCTAAAAAAGAAATATGTTTCTTATTGGGTTTAAAATCAAACAAATTTATATTTTTAAAATAATCACCATATATAAGTTTTATTGCTCTATTATAATATTTTTTTATTTCATCATATTCAATCGGCCATGACAAATCCTCTGCAATCCAGCTTCTATCTACAATGTCTGATGGCTCTAACAGCATCAATTGACTTGCCCAGCGATTAGCTGAGCCGCCAAGTTTTCGAAGTCTATTATTGAAAATGTCTTTGCATAAAATTCCTGATTCGTGATATTTGTTTAATGATTGAACATTTTTTTCATAATTAATTTTTCCACTTTCGATTATAATAATTTTTTTATAGCCGGATTGATTTATTGTCATTGCTATGGCTTGTGCGCTCATTCCACTGCCGACTATGCAAACATCAGATTCAAATATTTCGCCATTTTTAATCTTTGAATTATTTATAATAGTCATTGTATTAATATTTCTTTAACAAATAATTACAGAAGAGACCATTTTATTTTATTTTTTTCAAATTTGATTGATTATTTTGGTGTATCTTTTTTAATTTATTATAAATGGCTTGTTAATAAGTTATATAACAACAAAAACCCAAAGTGAGCTAAGGCACTAGTAAAACTCAGTAAATAATCAACGCCTACTCTCATAAATTAGAAAATTTTATGGCACTTGTACTTTAGTATATTCTTACTGTATTATTTAACTTACTATTTTCTATAAAAAAAAGTTATATTTTTTTTGGAATATATATATAATTTTATGAGTGATAATTCACCTGAAAAAAAACAATATTTAAAGCATCATTTAGATTTAAATAAATTTCATGGAGAATTATTTAATTTTAATACTGATATTAAAAAAATTTATGAAAATCACTTTTCTTATGGTACTAGGTATCATATTATTGAGAAAATTTTAGACAAAGCTAATAAATTTAATCTCCTAGTAGAGGTTGGATCCGGAGGGTGCTCCACTTTAAAATATTTTAATGAAAGTTATAATTTTAAGAAAATTATAGGTTATGATATTGCTTTTTCGGAAGAAACCTTAGAGCAAAATGTATATAAAAACATTCAGCTTTTAGAGGCTAATTTTAATCACAATTTTCCATTAGAAGATAATTCTGTAGATTGTTTGGTAATGATGATGGTTATAGAACATCTTTTTGATCCCTTTCACTCTTTTTCTGAAACACATCGTGTATTAACAAGTGGTGGATTAGCATTTATAAATTTGCCCTTGGTAACTGGTATTAAGAATCGTTTAAAACTATTATTTGGTCAACTTCCAGAAACTAGCGTTTCCTATGAAAAATGGTTTTTAGAAAAACAATGGGATGGAGCCCATCTACATTATTTTTCAATAGATTCAATTAAAAAATTGTGTGCTAAATATGATTTAGAAATAATCAAAATAATGCCTGTTGGTAAATTTATTTTTTTGAAAAAAATTTTCCCCAGTTTACTAGCTACTGAAATATCTTTTTGTGTTAGAAAAAAATAAATATATATTGTGCTAAATTGTAAACATTTTATTTCGTAAAAACTTTGTTTTTATAGACAATAAAAAATAACGTAAATGATTTGAAATATCTGTTCAAAAAAACTTTTGGATTAAATATAATGCGCACTAGCCAACCTAAGTAAATTTTATCAATAAAATTGTTAATTGGCGCTTGTTGTTTGGTTAAAAAAGATATGGCTGCTCCAGAACATATTATAATTGGATTAAACTTAATTTTTTTTTTTAAATAATAGCCTAAAATTTCTTGAGTATTTCCACCTAAATTAATAACAATAAATTTAGGTTTCTTTTTATTAATAATTTTTAATAATGTACGGTCTTGAATGCTTTTCATATTATAGATTGGCGCAATATAGTGATAACTATTTTTAAATTTTAGTGAAACTAGATATTTTTTATTTTGTATACTTTCTTGTTTATTAGGATCAACAAAAATAAAGGATTTATTTTTTAAATTTTTATCATTTAATATTTTTTTAATAAATTTATAACCAGAAAATTTTTTAACATTGATAAATTTTAAAATTTTAAGTAATAAACAAAAATAACCACTATCCAAGATTGCTATATCTGAATTCTTTAAAGCTCTGTGATATTGTTTATCTTTTTCTAATGTAGATAAACCTGGTCCAGAAGGAATAACTAAAAGACCACCTTTTAAAAATTTTTTTTTGATTTGATCATAATTAAGATCAAAAAATGTTATTCCTTTAAAAATTATTTTTTTTTTGATAAACATATGCAGTTCTTAATATAGATCAAATTACATAAATATCTGTTAATTGTATATATGATTAAATGTTATAAATAATCTTTCTAATAAGAAAAAAATTATCCATATTATCGATTAGTTTTATCAAAAATTAATATTTTAAAATCATAAAAAAAGAATAAGTTATAAAAGTGAATCATATTTTAAAAGATTTTGAAAAAGATGGCTTTGTAATAATAAAAAAATTTATTTTAAATACTCAATTTGATATTATTTGTGAAAAACTAAACAAAAAAATTGAAATTGAATTTAATAAAATTGATAAAAATAAATTAGGTGGATCCTTAATAGGAAATTTAGCCCTACAACCTGGGAATTATACAAAAAAAATTTTTGATCAACTAGTTGTAAATAATATAGATAGTATTGTTGAAACACTAAGTAAGAATAAAATTTCAGACTTTGATATTGATGGTGGTGGTAATATCAATTTTCAATGGAAATATAATCAACATTTTCATATAGATGGAATTTTTGAGAAAAGTCATTTTATCATAAATGTTGCAACGGAAAATATAAATGAACTAAATGGACCATTAGAGATTAGTCCTGGGACACATAAACAAAATTTACCTTATTGGAAATTTCTATTTAAAAAAAAAAGAAAAAAAATGTTACTAGCTAAAGGCGACATTATAATCAGAAGTAGTAATGCTTGGCACAGAGGTACAAAAAATATTTCAAAAAAGCCAAGATTTTTAATGAGTTATTTACTCACAAATAAAAGAGATAAAATGTCAAAACTTAATTTTAATAAAAATAGTAAGTTTAAAATAAGTGACAATATTTTTAAACGAAGTGTTGTCGGAAAAATTAAGGAAAATTTATATACAAGATTTTCTTACTTATATATTGGCATTCGGTTTATTAAATCATTTTTTTAAAATTTATTTATGATAAAATATATAGTAACACATCCAATACAATATCAGGTTCCATTGATAAGATACTTATCAAAGAGGATTAAAATTAAAGTTGCCTATAGGTCAAATATTTCAATCAAAAGATATCATGATAAAGATTTTAATAAAAAAATTATTATGGATAGAAATCTTTTAAGTGGCTACAATTATCATTTTCTAAAATATATAGGTCCCAATAAAGTTAGCACTATATTTCCAATAACTACTGATTTTATTAATAAAATTTTTTATGATGATACAAAAATAATATGGCTTCATGGGATTAAAATTTGGTATAATTTAATAATTATTATTTTGGCAAAATTTTTTAATAAAAAAGTTTTTGTCAGAGATGAGTTTAATCATCTTATAAAGAGATCTTACTTTAATTATATCATCAATAAAATTTTTTACTTTTTTATAGATTATTTTATTGATTGTTATCTTTCAATTGGCAGTAAAAATACAAAAGCTTATATAGCAAATGGTATTAATAAAAAAAAAATATATCAAGTACCCTATGTTGTTGATAATAATTTATTTTATATTAAAAAAAAAAATAAAATTAAAAATTTAAAAATTTTATTTACTGGTAAGCTCATATATAGAAAGGGCTGTGATATACTCCTGAATTCTATTTATTTATTAAATAAAAATTCTAAATTTAAAAAAAATACTGAAGTTGTAATCATCGGTGATGGGGTTCTTAAAAAGGAATTAATTGAATTCAAAAAAAAATATAATCTAAGTAATGTAAAATTTCTGGGTTTTAAAAATCAAAATTTAATTAAAAATTATTATAAAAAATCAAATTTATTTATTATACCCTCAAGAGAAGAAAATTGGGGTTTAGCAGTTAATGAAGCAATGGCCTCAAAAAACGCGATAATATCATCAAGTTCTGTTGGATCAGCACAGGACTTGGTCAAAAATAATTATAATGGATTCAAATTTAAAAATGAAGATTATAAAAGTTTAGCTAAAAAAATTTACAGAATATATAATAATAAAAAGATGCTTACTAAGTTTGGAAACAATAGTTCTAAAATTATATCCAAATGGTCTTTTAATGAATGCTATGTGGGATTAAATAAAGCAATAAAATTCACTTTTAAAAAATGAAAATAAAATTAATTACAATTGGAAGGTTTCATTTGTTTCATTTGGCAAGACAGCTCCATAAGTTTAAATTATTAGATGAAATTTATTCAGGGTATCCTAAATTTAAATTAAAGGATGAGTATGGTATTCCAAAATATAAAATAAAAACTTATCCATATTATAAAGTACCTTCCCACCTCTTCAATAAATATTTGAAAAATTTTTCTCCAAAAACTGATCAATATTTATCCAATTTGTCATTCACAACACTCTCAAATAAGGTTGCAAAAAATATAAATAAAGCAAATGTTTTAATTGCTCAGTCTGGTACTGGTTTTGAAGCGGGTCGAAAAATAAAGGACCTAAGTGGTAAATTTATTTGTGATCGAGGTTCTAGTCATATTTTAACTCAAAAAGAAATAATTAAGGATGGATGTGAGGATTTAAACATACCATTTAATGAAATTTCAAATGATACAATTTATAGAGAAATTAATGATTACACCGAAGCACATATTATTTCTCTTCCCTCAACATTTGCAGTAAATTCATTTATTGAAAAAGGTTTTGATCCAAAAAAATTATTTTTGAACCCTTTAGGTGTAGATTTACAAAGATTCACACCATTACCGAAAATTAAATCTAATAAATTTCAAGTTTTATATGTTGGTAACTTAAGTGTTAGAAAAGGTATAATTTACTTGTTAGAAGCGTTTAAAAAATTAAATTTTAAAAATAAAGAATTAATTTTGATTGGGTCAATTGAGCATAATATTAAAGAAAAAGTATTTAAATATTTTTCTGACAATATAAAATATTTATCCACCATTAAAAACAGTCAATTAAATGGGTATTATTCAAATGCAAATGTAACTGTTCAACCATCCTTAGAGGATGGATTTAATATGGTAATTGCTGAATCATTAGCATGTGGATGTCCTGTAATTGCCACCAAAAACACAGGTGCTCCAGATCTTTTTAATAATGGCATTGAAGGTTTTATTATAAAGCCTATGTCGGTCGAAAGTATTCATGAAAAATTAGAAGAATTAGCTAATGATAAAAATTTAAATAAAAAAATGTCTGAGAATGCCTTACTTGCAGTAAAAAAAATTGGTGGATGGAATGATTATGGAAACAGGTGGTTATCTAAATTAAATAATCTAAATCATGAGTAAAAATAAATTAACAATAATCATGCCTGCATTCAATAGCATGCCATATATAAAGCAAGCTATAAATTCTGTTATCAACCAAAACTTTAAAGATTGGGAAATGTTAATAAGTGACGATCTATCAACTGATGGGACAGTTGATTTTTTAAAAAAAATAAAACATAAAAAAATAAAAGTTTTTTTTCAAAAAAAAAATACTGGTATTTTTGGTAATTTAAAATTTTTAAATTCAAAAGCAAAAACTTCTATAATAAAAATTTTATGTACTGATGATTATCTAACTTCTAACAGTTTGCAATTTATGTTTTTATTTATGAAAAAATTTAAATCATGTAACCTTATGACTTATTATGATCAAAATAGAATAAATAACCGTCATGTTGATAATATAACTTTGGTCAATGAATGTTTTTCTAAAATGGGAAATAAAGTTTATATTAAATTTATGCCTAAACCTTCAATGTTAGCCTTTCTTGCTTTTGGAAATTTATGTGGAAACCTATCCAAGGTCACTTATAGAAAAATTAAAGGTGATATAAACCCTGTTTTTGATCAAAAGTTTCCATATGCAGGGGATTTTAATACTTGGGTAAAGTTTTCTCAAAAACATGGGCTTTATCTAATTAAAAAAAAATTAATTTATGTAAGAAAACACCCTAAACAAGCTTCATTAACTATGAATCATGAAATCAAAACAAAAAATGATCTCTACCCTCAACTTTCTAAAATTCATAATTTTTTACTAAAAAATATCAGCAAGAAACATCATGCTTATCTGAGGCAATATATGATACTAAATAATTTACCTCAAAGAATAACAAGTTATATAAAATGTTTAATTTCTGGAGACATTAAGTCAGCTAAAAAAGTATTCTTTAACCTACCTTTAAAAATTTCAATTTTAGAATGTTTTATGCACTGTGTTTTTTTTAAATTTAGAAACAGTAAATTCAACAAGCTAAATAGACACTACAGAGTTCATATCACTAATTTAATTAACAATCTGGAAAATGAATAAATGCAAATAGCAGCACATGTATTGGCTTATAATGTTAACTCTTCATTAAGAGAGGTAATTAATAACATATCTCCTCATGTTGATAAAATATTTATAGCTTATCCTAAAAGACCCTGGAAATACAAACTGTCAGAGAGAAGTAATAGACAAAACCCAACATCTTTAAATTTTATAATAGAATGCTCTAAAGGTCACAATGTGGAAATAGTTCAGGGTGACTGGGAATATGATGAGGATACAAGAAATGCATGTTTTGAATTAGCAAAATCTCAAGGTTTTGATTGGTTTATACTTCAAGATGCTGATGAATTTTTTGATGATGAGGGTTGGGATTTAATTTTAAAAGAATTGAAAAAATCAAAGAATGAAACATTTTTTAATACAACGTGGTATAATTTTTGGAAGTCTTCAGAGTTTGTAATTCTTAATGATGATGGTGATATAAAGTCTCAAAAATCTAACCTCGCATTGAGGTGTTTACAAAATACAAAATATATAAGATCGGGATTGCCTAATATTAATACAAAACCTAAATTAATTGATGCTCGTTGTTATCACTATGGGTATGTTAGAACTAATCTTGAAATAGAAACTAAAATTAAAACTTGGACCCATACTAATGAATTTGATAATGAAGCGTGGTATTCAAACAAATGGTTAAACTGGAATAAAAATACTTTAAATCTACATCCGACTAATCCAAACACTTGGAAAAAAGCAATCAAATTCCCTCATGCCCAACCAAATTTTGCAAAAAAATTTAATTATAAAATAGAATTCAAAACTCTTAGTTTTAAAGAGAAAGCTAATAATTTTAGGTATGATGTCAAACATTTGCCAAGGTACTTGATGAGAAAAATTAAAAATAATTTAAAAGATAGAATTAATGTCAAGTTTAAGTAGAATTATATCTGGAACTTCGTCAGGGTTAACAAGAAACTTTTTTACATTAATAATCACTGCACTATCATTACCTATATATCTTTCATTTTGGAGTCTAGATTTATACGGTACCTGGATATTAATCATAACTATTATTACAATTTTAAAGATACCAATATACTCATACCAAGAATATTTGGGAAATGAATTTTTAAAACTTGGAAAAAAAAATAAAAAAAAAATTTCTGGAATTTTATATGGCTCAGCAATTATTATTTTTATTTATTCTATAATATTAATTTCTTTAATATTTTTATTATTAAACTTTAGTAATTTGCTACACTTTTTTAAAATAGATAAGTCTGTAGTTAATGAGGCAAAAAAAGTTATAATTATTCTACTTTTTGCAGATTTACTTGGTGTCATCAATGGTTTGTATACACGAGTACTTTATCCCTTTCATTATTATCCAAAACTCAATTGGATTGGTCTAATTATTGTTGTAACAATTCCAGTTTGTCAAATTTTTTCAGTTACACTTGGTTTTGGTATATTGGGATTGTCAATAGTTACTTTATTCACAGAAAACTTTTTAAATATTATTTATTTTATATATTTAAAAAAAATGATTATTAAAGAAAAAATATCCTTTATTAAATTTAATTTTATAAAAAATTTAAATCATTTTAAAAACTCATTTTATTTAGTAATTGGAAAATTAACTAGAGTATTCAGGGAAACTGGGGTGCGTCTAATATTGGCACCATTATTGGGTACTATACAAATGATAAGTTACGTGGCTATAAAGACTGCAAGCAATTTTATGGCACAAATTTTTTCTTCATTTACAAGCTCTTTGTTAATAGAGTTTGTTGGTTATATAAATGAAAAGGATAAGGATAAATTTTTACACTCTTACACAATTTTATATTTGATTTTCTGTTTAATAGTTACTCCATTTGCATTTTTTCTTCAAATATTTGCACCTATAATTTTTGAGGTTTGGACACGAGATAAAATTATATTTGATACAATATTATTTGCATCGCTGACCTCGTCTTTTTTAGTCATGGTATTTTATCAACCAGCTATAATGATTGTAAAAGGAAAAAATCTATTTAAAGAAGATCTGCTTATTTCAATTCTTACCAGTATCATCTTTGTAATATTACTTGTTTTCTTTATTAATAACTATTCAATTAAAGGAGTTGGATACTCTCTATTAATTACAGAATTGTTTAGTTGTTTATTCTTTTTTTATTTTGCGAATAATTGGTTAAAAAAGAAATTTGTTACATTCAGAAATAAGATAATTGTTGTGCCAATTACTGATCTTACTATAACTATCATACTTATTTTTTCATATTTAATCTTTAATAATTCTAGTGAGCACATAATAATTATTTATATTATAACAAAATTGATCGTTATATTAATTTTTTGGAATGTACTATCTAAAATTATTAAAAAAAAAATTATTAAGTCTTTTGATTTGATAATTAATTTTAAAAATAAATTATGATCTTTTATAAGAAAAATTTAATACCTAATATAAAATTATTAAAGATTAAAACAAATTTTTTAATTTTTTTAACGTTAATATCGGTAATTCAAATTTTTATTTCAAATTTTAATACAATAGACACACTTATAACTTTGATCATTTTATTTACAACTTACTGGATGATGGAAAAAATATTTAATAAAAAATATATAGTAGAATTTTTTATTCCATTCTTAATCGTTTTTTATTTAAATTGGTCATATTTATCGGGACCATTAATATTGAAAACTTTTTTTTTTCAAAATTTAACTAGTAATTTTTTTTTACCCATAGAAACTTTTATTATTGCTATAATTTTTCAAATACTTCTAGTGTTAGTTTTACTTTTTTTTGAATCATCCATAAAATTAAATAAAATTTCAACATTTATATCTAATAAAATAATTTATAATTTAAAAGGATATGTTGTTTTGAACCGTACATTTTTATATTTTTTATTGTTATTCCTGTTTATAAATAGATTGTACTTAAATGTGATTGACCAGGGTGTAAATTCTTTTACAGAATATGGCAATATATCAATGAAACTTTTATATGGATTTAATCTTTTTTACTTTTTACCTTTAATCCATTTTTTTTATTTGTTTCAAGTTAAGGAAATTTCTAAAGGAAAAATATACTTTATTTTTTTTATATACATATTAAGTGGTTTTTTCTTTGCAATTACAGGTAATAGTAGAACACAAATATTTTTGTTTTTCTTTTATTTACTCTTTTTTGTTAATTTTTTTAAAATTTTTATTTTTGAAAATTATTCTACAACTTTAAATTTTAAATTTTTTATTTTAATTATATTCATACTTATAATTGGAAATAAACTTAGCCAAAATATTACTGAAGATAGAATTTATAGAAGTGACATTAGTGCTATGGAATTATTTAAATTAAGCACTGGAGAAAGATTGGAAGGTCCTGAAATTGAGCATTTTCTTGGTGACGAGTCTTTAGTGGGAAACCCAATTGCAGATAGACTAATTTCAATTAAATTTTTAGATAAGTCATTATATTACTCTAAAGATTTTAATAAAAGTCAGAAAAAATATTTTAAAGACTTTATAAATAAAAGATTTTTATTTATTTTACCACAAAACTTAACAAATATTTTTGATAAAGAGTATATAAAAGAAGACTATGCTATATCCAGTGGTTCGTTAGTTGAGAGAACATATTACGGATACGATAAAGGTGGTTTAAAAACATCGGGTAATTTTTTAGCGGAATTAATGATAATCTTTGACTCTTATATTGTTATTTGTTTGTTAATTTTTATTATGTTTTTAATTGTTTTTATAATAACTCAATCGTTTCAAAAAAAAAATCCCTCTAGTAATGAATTTTCACCTTTAATTATTGTTTTATTAATAGGTATTGTAAATGTAATAAATGCAGACAGTCTTATGGGAATATTATCATTTACCTTTAGAACTTTCAGTGAAACAATATTTTTAAATTTTATAATAATTTTAATTTATTTAAATTTTTTTAAAAAAAATGAAAATATATCTAATCGGTAATTATCCTTTGCTGGGAACAACTAGCATGTATTTATACTTAGACCTATTAAAGAAAATAATAAAAAATAAAGGCCATAAGGTTGAAATTTTAAAACCCAAAATCATATTAAATAAATATGATTTTAAAATAAATGTAATAAAAAAATATTTGGGATATATAGACAACTATATTATTTTTGGCTTCGTATTATTTAATAAAATTAAAAAAAATGATATTGTTCATATTTGTGATCAAGCAAATTCTGTTTTATTTCCTTTTATAAAAACGAAAAATTTAATGTTTACCTGTCATGATTTATTGAATGTAAAATTAATAAATAATAGTAACTTAAAAAAATTATCTATTACTGGTAACTTGTATCAAAAGTTAATATTGTTTTTTATAAAAAAATATAAGTACATTATATGTGTTTCGAGTAATACTAAACAAGATCTAATTAAACTAATTGGCAATAAAAATAAAAATATTGAAGTAATTCACAATGCTTTGAATCAAAATTTTTACCCAATGGGATTAAAAAAAAGAAAAAAAATTTTAGATAAAAAAAAAATAAACTTCAAATTTTTTTTACATATTGGTGGAAATAGTTGGTATAAAAATAAAGAGGCTTTGATATATATATTTTATGAATTTCTAAAAATTAAAAAAAATAAAGATTATAAGTTAATATTAGCAGGAAAAAAAATACCTGAAAATTTAGAATTGTTAATTAAAAAATTAGAATTAAAAAATTCCATTATCAATTTAGTAAATTTAAATAGTAAAAATATTTGTGCACTTTATTCACAGGCTGAAGCTTTAATCTTTCCATCATTAACCGAAGGATTTGGTTGGCCCATAATAGAAGCGCAGGCTTGTGGTTGTCTTGTATTTACTTCAAAATTTAAACCTATGACTGAAGTTGGGGGGAACTCTGTATATTATTTAAACCCTTATAAAAAAATTGAAAGTGCAAAAATTATTAATACAAAACTTAAGTTTAAAAAATTAATAATAAAAAAAGGTTTTAAAAATTTAAAAAGATTTAAATTGTCAATTATATCAGATCAATATTTGAATTTTTACACTAAAAACTTTCAAAGAAGATAAACTTATGTTAAATCTAAATTTTAATAAATGTCATTAATTACAAGTATATTTTCAAAGAAAATAAAAACTACTTTGAAAAAATGAATATACTTCATGTAATTTCTTCTTGTGAACCAAAAGAAGGAGGGCCAATTGAAGGCATAAAACAATTTTATAATTATTATAAAAAATTGGGTGTAAATGCACACATACTATGTTCGGATCTAAAAAATTCAATATGGCTCAAAGATAAAAGGCTACCAAAAGTTTTTGCTACGGGCCCAAAAAAATTTAATTATGGCTATAATCCAAGAATGTTAACATGGTTAGATAAAAATATAAAAAAATACGATGTAATTATTATTAATGGCATTTGGCAATATCATAATTATGCAGTTTGGAAGACTGCTAAAAAATTCAACAAACCTTATTATGTATTTACGCATGGTATGTTAGACCCTTGGTTTAAAGAAAATTATTTTTTAAAACATATTAAAAAAGTTATCTATTGGAATATTCTACAACACAAGATTTTAAAAGATGCAAAGTCTATTTTATACACTTCAAGTGATGAAAAAAGATTAGCAAAAAAATCTTTCTCCCCGTTTAATGTTAAAGAAAAAGTAATAGGTTATGGTATTAAAGGAAATCTTTTTAATATAAACAGGAATAATAACTCATTTTTCAAACGATTTCCTAAAACTAAAAATAAAAAAATAATTCTATTCTTTGGAAGAGTGCATGAGAAAAAAGGCTTAGATATTTTAATAAAATGTTTTATAAAAACCTTTAATAAAAATGCAAACTTTCATCTTGTAATTGCAGGTCCATATAATAAAGGAAGTTTTAAAGAGTTAAATGGATTAATTAAAAATCCACAAATTAAAAAATCTATAACTTGGACAGGTCCACTTTTTGATAAATTAAAATGGGATACTTATACATCATCAGATATATTCTGCCTTCCATCACATCAAGAAAACTTTGGAATATCTGTAGCAGAGGCTATGTCTTGTAAAAAACCTGTAATTATTACCAATAAAATAAACATATGGAAAATAATTAAAAACAATTCAGCTGGCTTTGTCTCTAATGATACTTTTTCTAGTTTTTACTTAAGTTTTAAAAAATATCTAAAATTAAATAAAATTGAATATAAAAAATATAGTAAAAATTCTTATAATTGTTTTCTAAAAAACTTCTACATGAGACCTATAGCCAAAAAGTTTGTAAATTACTTAAAAAATGACATTTAAATTCTGTTACTTAAATAAATATGGTAATAATAAGTTCTCATGGTAATTAAAAATAATGATCCATATACTGAGGCATCTTTTGATTTTAAAAATCGTTTCCTAAGATTTTTGTGGAATATGGTTTATATAATATTATTTTTACCAAGTCCTAGATCGTTTCACAGTTGGAGAGTTTTACAGTTAAGAGTTTTTGGTGCTAAGATTGGAAAACATTGTCATATCTACCCTAAAGTTAAAATTTGGGCTCCGTGGAATATTGAATTAGGTAATTATGTAGGAATAGCAGACTCGGTTAAATTATATAGTATGGATAAAATTTTTATTCATGATTATTCTGTAATTTCTGATGGCTCCTATTTGTGCTGTGGGTCTCATGATTATAATTCAAAAAATTTCCAATTAATTACAAAACCAATAACTATAAAAAAAAAAACTTGGATTTGTTCTGAGGTTTTTATTCATCCTGGCATAACAATTAGTGAAGGGTGTGTTGTTGGTGCTAGATCAGTTGTTACAAAAAACCTTGATCATGAGTACAAAGTTTATGCTGGCAATCCTTGTGAAAAAATTAAAAATAGAAAAATTCTATAAAAGTATGAGCATCAATAATCAAATCAACAATACAAGTAGTTCGCAGTCAGATATTACTATGATTATTTTAACCTTTAATGAAGAGGCACACATTGGTAGGTGCATAAATTCAGTCAAAGATGTTGTTAGAGAGATAATAATTATAGATAGTTATTCAAGTGATAATACATTAAAAATTTGTAAGAAACTCAATGTAAGGGTTTATCAAAATAAATTCATTAGCTATGGAAAACAAGTTAACTGGGTTTTGAAAAATATTAATATAAAATCTAAATGGATTTTTAGAATTGATGCAGATGAATATGTACAAAAAAATTCTCTTACAAAAATTACTGATATAATATCTAATAAAAAAAATATTTCAGGAATTATAATACAACGAAAAATTAAGTTCTTAAATAAAATCATTAATTACGGCCTAACCTCACCTCACAATACACTTAGAATTTGGAAAACTGGCAAGGGCATATACCCAGATATTGACACTGTGGACGATCAAGTAGAGGTTAAAGGTAGTATATATTTATCAAAAGCAATAATTATAGACCATAATTTAAAAAGTTTTAGTGATTGGCTCACTAAGCATAGAAATTATGCCATAAAGGAAGGAAATTCTTATTATAAAGAAAAAATTAATAATAAATTATTAAATAAAGATTTATCAAAAATTAATAAATTTAAAAAATTTAATATTTACTATAAGCTTCCAATATTTATAAGGCCATTTATATTATTTGTTTACAGTTATTTTTTTAAATTGGGTTTTTTATCTGGTTGGCAGGGACTTGTTTTTAATTTTTTTCAAATTCTATGGTTTCGTTTTTTGGTAGATATGGAAATTTTCAGGTTATCTAAAAAAAATAAGGCTTAATTTTATATATATTATATCTACCTCATCCATAAATCATAATATTTCTAAATTATAATCTTTATATAGTACCCTATTATAATAAACAAATTTATTACTTTTCAAAAAAAAATTAGTTAAATCAATATTAATCTTTATTTTAAAATTGAGCTAAGAATTTCTATTAAAATAATTAAATAAACTAAAAAACTTTGAAACATTTTCTTTTTAAATGAAATAATTAAAAAAATATATTAATTACTGGTACAAATGATTATATAAGGGGGTTGTCTATACAATTTTTTAAAAAATAAATTTAATGTCATTGGAATAGATAAGTAAAATTAAATAATAAACAAAAAAAAGACAGACTAATGAAAAAAATTAATAATATATTAGTTACTGGTGGTGCGGGTTATATTGGTAGTCATATAGTTGAAGATCTTGTTAAAACAAATAAAAAAGTTTTTATATTAGACAATCTAGCCACTGGTTTTAAAAAACTAGTTAACAAAAAAGCTACTTTTATCAAGGGTAATATTGCTAATAGCACTAAAATTAAAAAGATTATTATCAAAAATAATATTGATAGTATAATTCATTTAGCAGCACACCTTAAGGTAAGTGAGGCTGAACAAAATAAAAAGAAATATAGTTCAAATAATATAAAAGGAACATTGAAATTAATCGAAGCGTGTAAAAATTCAAATGTTAGAAATATAATTTTTTCTTCTTCGTGTTCTGTTTACGGTAATATCAAAGGTGCTGTTAATGAAAAAAAAAAACCTAACCCTCAAGGGTATTATGCTTACACAAAATACAAAGGTGAAGAAATAGTACGAAAATATGCAAAAAAGTATAATTATAGATATGCTATTTTAAGATACTTTAATGTTGCTGGAGCTAGTAATTCAAATAAAATTGGTGAAATTCAGAGATCTTATGGTCACCTAATTAAAAATCTTGCAATACAGTCTTTGAAAAAAAAGCCAAAGATTTTTATTTATGGGAATGATTACAACACAAAAGATGGAACTTGTGTGAGAGATTATGTTCACGTTTCAGATCTTGCAGACATTCATATTAAAAGTTTAAGTCACATTAATGCGAAATCTAAGTCAATAGTCCTTAATTGTGGGTATGGAAAAGGCTATTCAGTATTAGATATTGTCAATATTTTTAAAAAAATGAATAAAAAATTGATAATTAACTTTGCAAAAAGAAGACCTGGAGATATTGCTCAAGTTTATGCTGATATTAAAAAATTAAAAAAAATTTTAAAGTGGAAACCCAAATATAATGATTTAAAAAAAATATTAAAGAGTGCTTTTAAGTGGGAAAAAATTTTATTAGATAAAATCTAAAACTTATTAAATATTAGTTAAATGTAACTAATGTGCCCACTAGAATTATCCCCCAATAAGCAGACAATCCTAAAAAAATACCAGTCTTAAGTTTATTCTTTTTAATTTCGGTAGGTAGATTTTTTAATATATCTGGCATTTATTCTTCTCAATAACACCACGCGATTATTTGTCAAATAATATCTTAAAGATTAGTAAAATAGTTTAAAGCTAAAACTTGCTCTAGAATTAGTAGATGGTGGCTCCAAAAACTTTGATATCTTCACCTTCAGTCCCAAGCACAAGTCTTCCAAGAAACTCTCCTTCGATCTCCTTGCTTTTCTGTTTAAATAGAACAGTAATGTTTTGGCCTCGTCTTAAACATCCAAAAACTTTATAATCTTCAGATAGACTAGTTAACAATTTGTTGTTAGCCCACTGCTTTCCAAGCTCTACTTCATTTGCTCCAAATAACATTTGAGTGCCAAAGTCCTTAGTAAACCCACCATAATCTTTCATATTTGATGTTTTAACAAGATTTTCCCAAATAGGGTTAGCAATCGCTATAATCTCATCATCAGATTTCTCTAAAAAATTCATAATTTAGGTTTAACTATTTTAAGAAGCTTTTTTCTTCTCGTTCTCGTCAACTATGTGATAAACCGGCACTTTTTCTAATGAAAATTTACCAGTTTTTGGATCACGTCTAGAAACTGTTAAACAATGCCAATTATCATCATCAAGTTTCATATGGTCACCTCTGTAATAGTAACCAGGCCAACGTGTTTCTTCACGGAACATAGTGTGTTCAGTTACACATTGAG